>Ga0209755_10009436_pt1 | contig 10311 bp, 11 predicted proteins | sample TergutCo191P1_FD_187301 | JGI IMG/M metagenome (GOLD analysis project Ga0209755, IMG submission 187301) | Cornitermes sp. P1 segment gut microbial communities from Petit-Saut dam, French Guiana - Co191P1 (SPAdes) (version 2) | ecosystem: Host-associated > Arthropoda: Insects > Digestive system...
TAGCTGAGCGTAGCGCTCGGCAAAGATGGCGCTCAGCGCCGCGCCTCTGGGAAGCACGGCAAACGCATTGAGTATCGCCGGCTGCATGGAAATGAACGCGGCGATGGCCTCGCCGTCATTCCCGGCGGCGCCGGCAAACGGCATGACGGCAAGCGCGGGCCGCCTATCGGCCTGCGCAAGCGCGAGCGCGGCGCAGCCGATGATCAGCGCCGCGGCAAACAGCAGTTTTTTCATGTTGATGTCTCCTTGCATCCTTGCATATGAAACCTTGCGTGGCGCCTTCCAGGGGGCGGCGCATATCTCGCCCAAGCGCCATGCCGCGCCTTCCGGGCGGAGGCCTTCCCAGGCGGGCTTGCAGGTTTCGAACAAAAATGGTATTAATTTGCGAAAAATTGCGTCGGGCGACTTGGTTGCGTTTGAAATATAGGCGCTTATTTAGTTGCGCAGGGGGGGGGGGGGGGGGGGGGGGGGGGGGGGGCAGCAGGTTGCTTTCAGGCGCGCGGGTTTTTATGCAGCCATCGCATTTCAAACGAAGATTTGCGTTTTCATGCGGCTTTCGTGTGTAATTGCCCTGCCGTTTCATATCGTGGGCAGTATGCCATGCGTTTGCAAGTTTTGTCAACCGCCTTCGCAGGGGCAGCATTTGTTTCGATGCGCGAGAGCGCGCCGGCGGGCAGCGGGCAATCAGCTCGCGGCGCATAGCCGGCGCCCTTGACGAGCTTCCCGCCAGGGCCTATCCTGAAAGCCATGAGGATTATCAGGCAGCCTTTCCGCAATCACCCGCATTACAACGCGGTTTACTGGCTCATCGGCATCAACTTCGTTTTTTTCGCCCTGATGCACTTCCTTCGCTTTGAGGGGCTTATCGGGCTGATGTCGATGCGGCCGTACATGATCGTTCGGCATGGCTGGGTGTGGTCGTTTGTGACGTCGATGTTTGTCCACGGGAACTTTGGGCACATCCTTTTCAACATGATCGGGCTCTTTGTCTTTGGCGCGCGCCTGGAGCAGGAGATGGGCAGCAAGGAATTCCTGCTTTTTTACTTCGTGACCGGCACTCTGGCCGGGGTTTTCTCGTTCTGCTTTTACATGCTGGCCGGCCAGCAGTACGTTTGGCTGATGGGCGCCTCCGGGGCGGTTTTTGCCGTCAGCTTTGCCTATGCGGTGTTTTTCCCCGACTCGATAATCTACATCTGGGGCATTCTGCCGGTGCGGGCGCCGATTATGGTGCTGGGCTTTACCATAATCGAGCTGTTCTCCGCGTTTTTCCTCCGCGGCAGCGGCGTGGCGCACATGACGCATTTGGCCGGCTTCGGCTTTGCGTGGCTGTACTTCGTCGCCCGCTTCAACGTGAACCCATGGAAGCGGCTCAGAAGGCGCTACTAGCCGCGGGCGCCTGAAGCGGTTTTCCGCTTGAAAAACCGCCGGATTTGCTTTATACTCTGGGATAGCATGATGGAGGTTGACATGAAAAGGTTTGTCGCTGCTGTTGCCGTTGCCGCCGTGGTTTCCGCTGCCGGCGCGGCGTCGGTTTTTGCCCAAAACAGGGGGAGGGTCGAGTCCGACCTTGCCGTCATCAACGTTTCCCTTGAAAGAATTTGGCCGTACCGCCTGGGCTACGTGGTTCAGTACCGCCTGCCGGGCAACAGGATGGCTCGGGCATACCTGCCCATAGAGTGGTTTGGCGGCGGCGACGACCGGGCGGAGCTTATCGCCCTGCCCGCCGGCGCCTCGTGGCCATCGCTGTCGGTGTTTTTCAGGGACGGCGAGTTCGTCCGCCTGAGGCTTTACGTCCACCGCTCCCCGATGCACCAGACCTGGGGAAACATCCCCTCCACCGTCAACCTCCAAAGCAGCTTTGAGGGCATCGAGACGCTTGAGCTGCGCCTTAGATAGATAGGCAGCAAGCCGGGAAGCGCCGGCCGCAGGCGCTTCCCGAGGCAGGCTAGGCTTGCCTGGCGCCGCGGGAAAGCCGGCTTTTTAGGCGCTGCCTAGTCGGCGGCGCCCGAGCGGAGCGAGCGCTGCGGGCGGCTTTGCGGCGCTATTTGGAAAAAATGCGCGATTTTGCGGACCCTTGACAGCCAGGCCCTGCGGAGGTAAGATATAGCCCGTATGTTGACGACCTTCGGCTACATATCGATGCAGTGGATTTGGCTCGGGCTGATGATTTTTTTCATTCTGGTCGAGCTGCACACCTACAGCCTGACCACCGTATGGCTTGCCATAGCGGCGCTGGCCATGGTTTTTCTTTCGCTCTTGCTCGAAAGCCTGTCGCTGCCGGCGCAGGCCCTCATTTTTCTGGCCATTTCCGCGGCGCTGCTCATTTTCACCCGCCCGCTGGCGATTAAGAAGTTCAAGATGGGCAAGACAAAGACCAACGTCGACAGCCTGGCGGGGCTGAGCGCCCCGGTGGCAAAGGCAATCGGCAAGTTTGAAAAGGGCGAGGTAAAAATCAACGGGCAGGTTTGGTCCGCGGTTTCCGAGGACGGCTCGGAAATAGAGGCGGGAAGCATATGCGAAATACTGCGGGTCGAAGGCGTGAAGCTCGTCGTTCGGCAGCAGCCGGCGCCGGAAGGCGGCGCGAATATTCAGCCGAGCGCTCAGGAGGAGTAGCATGGAAATCGTTTTGGTAGTTTTGGTCGCGTTCGTTTTGGCGCTTGTCATTGGGAACATCAGGATTGTTTCCCAGTCGAACGCGTTCGTAATCGAGCGCCTCGGCGCGTACAGCGCCACTTGGGGCACCGGCATTCACGTTAAAATCCCCTTCATCGACCGCATCGCCAGCCGCGTCTCGCTTAAGGAGCAGGTCGCGGATTTCGATCCGCAGCCGGTCATCACGAAGGACAACGTGAAAATGATGATCGACACGGTGATTTACCTGCAAATCACCGACCCAAAGCTCTACACCTACGGCGTGATAAATCCGCTTAGCGCCATTGACAATCTTACCAACACCACGCTGCGCAACATTATCGGCGAGCTTGAGCTTGACGACACGCTCACCAGCCGCGACATGATCAACGCGCGCATGAGGACGGTGCTGGACGAGGCCACCGACTCCTGGGGGATAAAGGTGAACCGCGTCGAGGTGCGAAACATCATGCCGCCGGAGAGCATCCAGCAGGCCATGGAAAAGCAGATGCGCGCCGAGCGCGAGCGCCGCGAGTCGATTCTGCGGGCCGAGGGCGAAAAGCAAAGCGCCATTCTCGTGGCCGAGGGGCAAAAGGCCTCCACCATTCTGAAGGCAGAGGCGGACAAGGCCGCGATGATTCTCGACGCCGAGGCTGCGAAGGAGTCGGCGATCCGCAGGGCGGAAGGCGAGGCGCAGGCAATTCTCAACGTGCAAAAGGCCACCGCGGAAGGCCTTTCGATGATCAAGTCAATCAACGCGGACGAGGCGCTGATCAGGCTGCGCAGCCTTGAGGCTTTGCAGAAAGTCGCGGACGGCCAGGCCACGAAGATTATCATTCCTTCGGACATGCAGGCGCTGGCCGGTCTGGTGACGAGCGTTTCGGAGCTGGCGAAAAGGTAACGCGCGCTGTGCGCGCCTGGCTGCTTGGCTTGCGGCTTCATTGTTTGAGGGGTGTTGAGAGGGATGCAGGCTTCTTTCGTCCAAAGGCAGCAGCTCGGGCTGAAAATGAGCCCGCAGATGTACCAGTCGATAAAGCTGATGGAGTTGCCGCTGGCGGAGCTGAGGGAAAAAATCTCGGAGGAGCTTGAGCGGAACCCCGCGCTCGAGCTTCTGGAGGATCGCAGTACGGTTTCCCTGGACGGCGCCGAGCCCAGGCAAAGGGAAGTCGAGGAATACTTTGAGGCCAGCTCGGATTCGGGCTTTTTGCGCGACGGCTCGGCCGCGTCTGCCGCGGCCGACGATCACCGCCATTTTATCGAGGGCATGCTCACGCGGCCGGAAACCCTGCAGCAGCATCTTCTGTGGCAGCTTCAGCTTGAGCCCGCGGACGGCGAGCTAAGGTCCATCGCGGCGGTTTTGATCCAAAACCTCGACGACGACGGCTTTCACAGGGAGCCGCCCGCGTCGCTTTTCCGAAAAAGCGACGCGCCGCCTGGCGCGCCGCTGCCCGGCGCGCCGCCGCCCGAGGCGCCGCCCCGCCTCGCCCAGGCCATGAGCCTGGTTCAGGCGCTTGATCCCGCGGGCTGCTGCGCCGCCGACTACCGCGAATCCCTCAAAATCCAAATAGCGCTGCTCCGCGGCGACCCGCGCTGCCTGGAGTGCCCTATGGATCACCTCGAGCTTTTCGAAAAAGGCAAGTCTCCCGCGGCGGCAAAAAAAGCCAAGCTCCCGGCGCTTTGCGCGGCGCAGGCGGCAGCGCCGGGCAGCGATCGCGCCTGCTTCGGCCTTGTCAAAAAGCTTTCGCCTTTTCCAGGCCGGCAGTTCAACGTTGCGGGCGTTCGCTTCGTGGCGCCGGACATACAGGTGGTCAGGGACGGAAAGGATTTTGCCATCATCCTTAACAACGAAGTCATCCCCATGCTTGGCATCAGCCCTTTTTTCAAAAAGCTGGGCCCCGCCGGAAAAGGGGGGGGGGGCGCTTCGCAGGATCGCGCGACGCGCGAATTTGCGCGGGAAAACGTCAAAGAGGCCAGGGTTTTCATGAATTCGATTGCCATGCGAAACCACACGCTCAAAATGGTGGTTCGCGCCTTGCTGGAATTTCAGCGGCCTTTTTTCGAGAGCGGTCCCCAAAGCCTAGTCCCGCTGACCCTGAGCGACATAGCGGAAAAGCTGGGCGTGCATCAGGCCACGGTTTCCCGCATCGCCAACGGCAAGTACATGCAAACCGAGTGGGGCATATTTGAGCTGCGCCGCTTTTTCACAAATTCCATAAGCGGCTCGGGCTCAGGCGGCTCGCGCTATTCGAAGGAGGGCGTCAAGGCTGTCATTCAGGAGCTGGTCGAGGCCGAAAAGAGAAACCTTTCGGACATCGAAATTTCGAAGCTGCTGGCAAAGCGCGGCATTTCGCTTGCCCGCAGGACTGTCGCAAAGTACCGCAATGAACTCGATCTGGGTTCTTCATATACCCGCGAACACGGGGCGATGACGGAAAAAACTTAATCACGCAGGAGGAAAAAATGAACACGGAAATCAAGGCGCTGCAGTTTGAGATGCGCGAAGACGCAAGGGAGTACCTCGCGAAAAAGCTCGAGCGCATCCACAACGCCGAGCAGATGATTGTGGATCTTCTCATCACCTTCAAGAAGGAAAAGGACTTCGAGGCCGCGGCCACCGTCAACTTCCGCTGGGGCGACACGATCCACGTCCACGAAAACGACTTTGAGCTTGGCGCCGCCATTGACAAAATGATTGACAAACTCGAGGCGAAAATTACCAAGGAAAAGGAAAAGGTCAAGGAGAAGCGCTAGGCCATGGGAACTTTTGCGGAACAGCGCTATTCAAAGCTGGGGCCAAGGCTCGCCAAGGCGCTCAAGGCCCGTTTTTTTGACGCCTGGTACTTTGACGATCCCGCCGAAGCGGTGAATGCAATCGTGTCGCTTATCCCCAGGGAGCACGTCGTTTCCTGGGGAGGTTCCCTGACGCTCGCCGAGCTGGGAGTGCAGGAAAGGCTGGCGAAAGAGGGCTTCGCGCTGCTGGACCGGGACAAGGCCGCCACCCCCGAGGAGCGCTCGGAGATTATGCGCAAGGCCTTGCTCTGCGACACTTTCCTTTCTGGCGCAAACGCAATCAGCGAGGACGGCCAGATCGTTAACATCGACGGCTTTGGCAACCGAGTTGCTCCGCTGCTGTACGGCCCGCGCCAGGCAATCATCGTTGCCGGCATGAACAAGGCCGCGAAAACCCTGCCCGACGCAATGGCCCGTGCCAGGACTGTCGCCGCGCCCGCAAACGCCCAGCGCTTCCCGGCCCTCAAGACCCCTTGCAGCGAGACCGGCTCCTGCGCCGACTGCGCTTCCCCGGACTCAATCTGCAGCTACTTTGTAACGATCAGAGCCTGCAGGCCCGCAGGGCGGATCAAGGTGGTCTTGGTCGGGAAAGACCTAGGGCTCTAAAGCGCCGGAGCGCTCGCCGGCGCGAGCTGCTTTTTTGTCAGCTCCCTGTAAACAAAGCAGCTCGTGAGGTGATCGTTAACCATGCCCGTGGCCTGCATGAACGCATAGATTATGGTCGAGCCGACAAACTTGAAGCCCATTTTTTTCAGGTCCTTGCTTATCCTGTCTGAGATTGGGGTGGTCGCGGGTATGTCTTCGATTTTTTTCCGGCGATTTGTGATGGGCTTGCCGTCAACGTATTCCCAGATGAAATTGCCGAAGCTCCCGCGCTCTTCGGCAATTTCCAGAAACAGCTTTGCGTTAATCACGGCGCCGTTGATTTTCAGGCGGTTTCGTATTATGCCCTCGTTCGCCATGAGCTTCTGGATTTTCGCGTCGCCGTAGCGAGCCACCTTTCTGGGGTCGAAGCCGTCAAAGGCCTTTCTGAACGCCTCTCTTTTTTTTAGCACGGTTAGCCATGTCAGCCCGGCCTGCATGCCTTCCAGAATCAGCATTTCAAACAGCTTGCCGTCGTCATGCACGGGCCGCCCCCACTCGCTGTCGTGGTAGTCCACGTAAATGGGGGTCTCTCCCGCCCACGGGCATCTGGTGTTTTTTGCCACAAATCCTCCTAAAAATCAGCCTCTTTTCATAACTAGGCGAATTGTTTCCCCGCTGCGGCTGGCGCTTTCGGCATGTATGGAAAGAGCCTCTCCCAAGGCATGCCTCCGGCTCATCTTGGGAACCGCTGATTAAATCCCCATCGGATTTAATCGGCGCTTCCCTTGCAATCCGGCGCCTGAACGCCAAGCGCCGGATTGCAAGAACATTAACCAAAACCCTACTTCCGCCCAGCCTTCTTGAAAGCCGCCGCGAACGGGTTGTACATCGTCCCGTCGTCGTCGCGCCCGCCGCCCCGGGGCTCGCGCGGCTCGAACTGCGGCTTCTCCCCGCGCCCGGCGCCCGCAGGCGCCGGCTTCCTCTCACCTGGCTTGGACGCGCCGGCTTTCCCCGCGCCGCCGCCGGAGCCCGCGCTCCTGGAAGCGCCGCCCGCGAAACCCCCGCCGGACTTGCCCTCGCTCTTGCGCGAAAGCCCGATCCGCCGGCGCTCCGTGTCAAGGCTTATGATCCTGAACTCCAGCACGTCCCCGACCTTCACCGCGTCCATCGGGTCTTTGACGAAACCGTCACTCATCTCGGAAATGTGAACCAGCGCCGTTTCCTTTATGCCAAGATCGACGAACGCGCCGAAGTCAACGACGTTCTTGATCTTGCCCGTGATCTTCATCCCCTCGCGCAGATCCTCGAACGTCACCACACCCTTCTGCATCACCGGCTTCGGGTAGTCGTCGCGCGGGTCGCGCCCCGGTTTCTTCAGCTCCTCGGCGATGTCAAGGAGCGTCGTCTCGCCCACGCCGTGCTTTTCCTTCAGCGTCGCCAGAGCGCCGGAGCCAAGCCCGGCGGTCGCCGTCGAAGTTATCGTCTCGCGGATCTCCCGCGCGACCGCGTAGTTCTCCGGGTGAACCCAGGTGTTGTCAAGCGGCTCCGCGCTCTCCGGGATTTTCAGGAAGCCCGCGCACTGCTCGAAGCTCTTCGGTCCCATGCCCGGAACGGAGGTCAGCTCCGAGCGGCTGGCGATCCTGCCCTTCTCGTCCCGGTACTTCACGATTTTGCGCGCGAGCGAGCTGTTGATCCCGGAAACGTACTTCAAAAGCGACGCGCTCGCGGTGTTGAGATTCACGCCAACGTTGTTCACGACCGACGACACAACCTCGTCCAGCTTGTCCGAAAGCTTTTTCTGGTTCACGTCGTGCTGGTAAAGCCCCACGCCGATGGACTTGGGATCGATCTTGACAAGCTCGGCGAGCGGATCCTGCAAGCGCCTGCCGATGGAAATCGCGCCGCGGATCGTCAGGTCGAGCTCCGGGAATTCCTCGCGGGCTATGTCGCTGGCGGAATACACCGACGCGCCGTCCTCGTCAACCACCGTGTAAAGCACCTCGAGATTGTTTTCGTTAATCAAGGCGCTGACGATTTCCTGCGCCTCCCGGCTGCCGGTGCCGTTGCCCACCGCGATAAGCTGGACGTCGTAAGCGCGAATACCCTTAAGAAGATTGCGCTTCGCCTCCTCCGCCTTGTGGTTGTAGATAACGACGTTGTCAAGATACTTCCCGGTGTCGTCAAGGAACGCGCACTTCGTCCCGGTGCGGATCCCGGGGTCGATGCCAAGAACGCGCGTCCCCTTGATCGGCTGCTGCAGCAAAAGGTTTTTCAGGTTCTCGCTGAACACGCCGATGCCGTGGTCGTCCGCCGTGTCGCTCTGGTCGCCGCGGATCTCCCGCAGCAGCGCCGGCGAGAGAAGCCGCTTCAGCCCGTCCTCGATCGCGGTTTTGTGGTAATCGTTATGAAGCTCGGCGTCCTGCTGCAGCATCGCCGTCGCCGTGTCCGCGTCCACGTCGATGGTGACGTCCAGCGCGCCCTCGCGCTCGCCGCGGTTTATCGCGAGGATCCTGTGCGGCTTGATGCGGGAAAGCGCCTCCGCGTAGTCCCAGTACATCTGGTAGACGCTGGTCTTTCGCGCCTCCTCGTCGCCCTTGCCCTCCTTGCCGGAGCCCTTGACGATGACGCGCCCGTCCTTGATATAGAAGGCTTTGATCCGCGCGCGGTTCTCCGCGTCCTGCGAGGTCGCCTCGGCGATGATGTCCATCGCGCCCTGAAGCGCGTCCTCGACGCTCGCCACGACAAGCGCCGGGTTTTCCAGGCTCTCCGGGTCGGCGGTGACGAACTCGGCGGCTTTCGCGAGGAGCGCCGGCGCTTCCAGCTCGCGCATCGCGGCGGCAAGCGGCTCCAGACCCTTCTCGACGGCTATCATCCCCCTGGTCTTTTTCTTGCGCTTGTAAGGCGCGTAGATGTCCTCAAGCTCCGCGAGCGTCGCCGCGCGGCTGATGTTGCCGTACAGCTCCTCGGTGAGCTTGCCCTGCTCGAAAATCAGCCTGGCGATGTCGATGCGGCGGGTCTCCAGGTTCCTCCCGCTGCCCCACCTGTGCTCGATGTCCCGCACCTGCACCTCGTCCAGCCCGCCGGTCTGCTCCTTCCGGTAGCGGCTGATAAAGGGAACGGTGCATTCCTCCGCGAACAGCCCGATGACCGCTGCGACCTGCCCCTCGCCCACAGCCATCGCGCCCGCGATGCCCTTGATTAGCCCGGCCTCGTCCACGGCCAGCGCCTTGATGAATTCTTCGGTTATTTCCATACGCTGTCATTTTACCGAAGGCGGGGAGCTTGGGGAAGCCGGCGAGCGAAATTCCGGCTGGGATTTGCCCTGAAAAAACTTGGCAAAATTGCCGCAATATCTCTTGAAGTACTTGACATCTGACGTAAAGTGTACTATCATTTCTGTGATGCCTTGGATCACTGCAATAATGAGACGCGTACCGAATTATAGGTGACGCAAAGGAGTAGCCATGTTGTCCCATGAACACGAGGTTGTGATGAAGGAGGCGCTTAGCCATCTTTCACTCGGAACTTTTTCAGTGCTCGATCTTCAGCTGCCTCTGTACGAAGCCATGACGGATGGGCAGAAAAAAGGATTTGGAAAGAGTTTTTACCACAGCGTTGCCAAGGGCATTTTTAACACAGCCGACTGCGAGATCGTTAGGATGGGCGAGGGCGCCAAACCGCAGCGGTACGAAAAAAGGCGGAAAAGCTCGCAAGCCCGCAGGAAGGCGCCTGCCGAAACCCCGGTTTTGCTTGAAGAGTCCAGCCTTGATATCAGCGCATCGCTGTCCGACACGCTAAGGCTGCTTAAGCTTGTGGGCAAGACGCTTGCGATTGTGCCTATCGACGATTTTGCCCGGCAGGAAAACACGGACGGCGAAAAAGCGGTATAACTGCAAGGAGGATAACATGAAAATGGAAGTCGTTGGAAACAGGGCTGCACTCAAGGCTTGGGTCGTGATTTGGCATTTGAGAAGCGAGGGGAAAGCCGTCGGGATGCGCAACTCAGCGCTTGGCAGGGAGATTTGGCGGCTGATTGAGCTTCTTGGGGGCGAAGTCCGCAATGCCAGGGTTGAGGCAGACTGCAAGGGGCTTGGCGCAAGCGAAGAGGTTGGACCCTACGGACTGCCGACATGCTCGCATGAGTATTGGCTGCCTGTCAATCAATGGCACAGGGTCGACACGGAAATCAATTTTCGGCTGACTTCAGGACGTCAACCAGCTTCTGGCAATCCAGAAGGCAGCCGAACATGATCCTCGACAGCGGAAGTTTCGAGCCGGTTTTCTGCTTGTGGGTCTTGACGCAGT
>Ga0209755_10009437_pt1 | contig 10310 bp, 8 predicted proteins | sample TergutCo191P1_FD_187301 | JGI IMG/M metagenome (GOLD analysis project Ga0209755, IMG submission 187301) | Cornitermes sp. P1 segment gut microbial communities from Petit-Saut dam, French Guiana - Co191P1 (SPAdes) (version 2) | ecosystem: Host-associated > Arthropoda: Insects > Digestive system >...
GGACGTGCTGCGGGTCTACACCCCGGAACTGGTTCGCTATCTTTTCGCCGGTACGCGGCCGAACACGGAGTTTACGATTTCTTTTGATCTGGACGTGATCAAGATTTACGAAGATTATGACAAAACCGAGCGCATAGCGTGGCAGCTCGAAAAAGCGAAAGATGAGACGGTTTACAACAGGGAAAAGCGGATCTACGAACTCTCCCAGGTGAGCGAGGGCGATGGTAAAAGCGCCATGCCAAAAGTCATGCCATTCCAGGTGCCGTTCCGCCACCTCTGCAATTTGATCCAGATCTCCGACGGGGACATCGAAAAGACTCTTGAAGCCTTGGTGCGGGACGCGGCAGGCCCGACACCGCAGCAGCTCCCCGCCTTGCGGAGCCGGGCGGAGCGCGCCAAATACTGGGTGGATGAATGCGCCCCCGAAGATTTCCGCTTCAGGCTTAAAAACCCTGGTGAAGAGCCGTCTTCCGCGCTGAACGCCGCGGAAAAAGCCGCGATTATCTCTCTCAGGGATAAAGTCATAGCCCGCATTGAAACATTCGCGGATGACAAATCCTGCTCTACGGCCATTTATCAGATAGCCGAAGAACAGCGAATGGAAGGGAAAGACCTTTTCCGCGCGGCCTATCAGGCCTTAATCGGCAAGGATCAAGGCCCCAGGCTGGCGAATTTCCTCCGTTCCATAAGCAAGGAACGCCTTTTGGGGATACTGGCAGTGTATAATTAATATTTATTCTGGTTTAAGTTTTTATTTCGGTGTTAATTTTAGTTGACTGAATTAAAAAAGCATTGTATAAATAATAACCCTAAATTTTGGAGGAATATAATTATGAAAAAAAGACATGCGATAGTGCTTGTCTGCCTGTTTGTGGCTGCGTTTCTTGTTACAAGCTGCCAGCGGAATACCGGTGGAGCATCATCGTCAACAGGAAGCCGGGCAACTGTTGCAAAAGACAATTTAATCGTGGGTTTCGCCGCGAATCCGGCTTCGCTTGATCCGTCAATGACCAACGATCAGCCTTCTTCAAGGGTCATGAAGCAGATCTACGACACCCTGATCAACCTGGATGAAAATATGGCGCCCACGCCAAGCCTTGCCGAAAGGTGGGCCTTCGAGAATGACTCTGCCGGTAATCCGACCCGGCTCAGGCTCTTTCTCAAGAGGGGCGTAAAGTTCCATAACGGTGATGAACTCAAAGCCGCGGATGTAAAATTTACCCTTGACAGGGCAGCCAAGTCGCCGCACATCGGCCACATCACAAGCATGATTCGAAGCGTTGATGCGGTAAATGATTATGAAGTGCTCGTTACCCTTCCTTATCCGTTCGCGCCTATTCTTAACCACCTTGGTCACACCGCCACATCCATTGTAAACGAAAAGACTGTTACTGAACTGGGCGACAGGCACGGTCAGAATCCTGTCGGAACCGGCCCCTTCAGCTTTGTTAACTGGACCCAGGGCGCGGAAATTAACCTAACTCGCTGGGACGGCTACCACGGCGCTGCTCCGCGTATTAAGGATATGAAATTCCGTATCATTGTTGATCCCGCGACCAGGCTTCTTGAGCTTGAAGCCGGCGGCGTTGATATCGTTATTGACATACTGCCGAGTGATCTTGCCCGTGTGCAGGCCAATTCCAGTCTTCAGGTTTTCCGGGCTCCGAATCTTTCAACCAACTATGTCGGTTTTAATTGCACTGTCCCGCCGTTTAACGATCCCAGAGTGCGCCAGGCGATTAACTATGCAATCGACAAGACTGCTATCGTCAACAACGTATATATGGGAACCGGCGGTGTCGCTACCGGCCCCATCAATTCCAGGGTTTGGGCCTCCACATCCAGCCAGTTGGCGCCTTTTGAATACAACCCCGCAAGAGCAAGGCAGCTTCTGGCCGAAGCTGGCTTCCCCAACGGTTTCTCAACATCCATCATCCTGAACGAAACAGCACAGCGTATTGATACTGCCGAAATCGTGCAGAACATGCTCAGGCAGGTAGGCGTAAATGTGGACGTGCGGATCATTGAATGGGCCGCGTATCTTGACATGACAGCCAGGGGCGAGCATGAGATGTACATACTCGGCTGGGTTACCGTTACCGGCGACCCCGACTACGGTCTGCACGCGACCTTCCATTCCAGCAACTTCGGAGCGCCCGGCAACCGTTCGTTCTACAGAAATGCCGAAGTGGATCGCCTCCTTGACTCCGGAAGAAGGGAAACCAATCTTACCCAGCGCGCCCAGTTCTACGCACAGGCGCAGCAGATTATCCGCGATGAGGCGCCCTGGATTTTCCTGTGGACAGGTGAAGACCTGCACGCCGCCCGCAACAACCTCCGCGGCTTTAAGATTCATCCCGCCGGCCACCATGAACTGTGGACGGTCTATTTTGAATAATTGCGATGTCTGATAAGTAGATTCTCTATCGGGGAAGCGGCGTATCCTCCGGATACAATTCCGCTTCCCCGGTGTTATTTGAGAGTTTGTTCGGACATTCCTGCGGTTTATATATGAGGTTTAAATCCTTTGCATAAATTTATATTAAAACGCCTCCTAATGATGGTGCCGGTCATCTTGGGCGTGGTTTTTGTCATATTTACCGTGATGTATATCACCCCCGGCGATCCCGCTTCGATGCTGCTTGGCGAACGGGCAAGACCCGAGGATATTGCAAAACTCCGGGAGGAAATGGGGCTTGATAATCCGTTTCTGGTACAATATGTGAGTTACATAGGCAGAATTATACAACTTGATTTTGGTACGTCCTACTCCACAAAGCGTCCCGTTTTCAGCGAGTTGGCCGACCGCTTCCCAACTACCGCTCTGCTTGCGGTTTTGTGCGTTTCTCTGGCAATAATCGTCGGGATTCCCCTCGGTATCCTATGCGCCACAAAACATCATTCAATCTTCGACAATATCGCCTCAGTTTTGGGGCTTGTTATGCTTTCCATACCGAACTTCTGGCTTGGACTGATGCTGATCCTGTTTTTTTCCATTACGCTGGGCTTATTGCCGGTTTCCGGTTTCAGCACGCCACAGCACTGGATCATGCCCATGCTTACAATCGGGCTTTCAAGCGCCGGTACCTTCATGCGTTTTACCCGCTCATCCATGCTTGAAGTTGTCAGACAGGACTACATAATGACTGCCCGGGCCAAAGGCCAAAAAGAATCGGTTATTATTATAAAGCACGCCCTCAAAAATGCCCTGATTCCGGTAATAACCGTCGTGGGCTTGTCATTCGGTGTTCTTTTGGGCGGCGCTGTTCTGACTGAAACTGTTTTTGCCATACCCGGCGTCGGTAATTACATGGTTCAATCAATACGTTCAAGGGACGGCCCAATTATACAGGGAGGAGTATTACTCTTTGCCCTGGCGTTCAGTTTTATCAATCTCCTGGTGGACATTCTTTACGGCTTCGTAGATCCGAGGATTAGATCCCAGTACAAGTAATAGAACGAGGTAAATTATACTGATGGAAGTAAATGAAAAAATTGAACAGCCTGAATCGCGAACTGTAGTCCGCGCGGTTCCCCTTCGGAAAAAAAAGAGCCAGTGGAAAGAAATCTGGCGGCGTTTCCGCAGAAACCGGGCTGCTATGGTGGGCCTGGTGGTTATGTGCGTTTTGATATTTTCCGCACTTTTCGCTAATATTATCGCGCCGGAGGAACTTGACGCCCAGGATCTTACCAGAACCTTTCAAACGCCCAGCTTCAAGCACATCATGGGTACCGACAACCTCGGGCGGGATATGTTTTCAAGGGTTATTTACGGTACCAGAACCTCCCTGATGATCGGCTTTACGGCGGTAAGCGTCGCCCTGACAATAGGGTGCATAATCGGCTCAATAGCCGGATATTACGGCGGCAAGCTGGATAATATCCTCATGCGGGGAATAGATATCCTTATGGCCACACCGAACATATTGCTGGCCATCGCGATTGCTTCCGCATTGGGGCCGGGTTTGATAAACGTAATGATTGCTGTCGGCGTAGGGGCCATACCGGATTATGCCAGGATAACAAGGGCCGCGGTGCTGACCGTTCGCGAGCGGGAGTTCATAGAAGCCGCCCGGGCCATAGGCGGTAACGACTTCCGGATCGTTACAAGGCACATACTGCCGAACTGTCTCGCGCCGATAATCGTTCAGGTTACCCTCGGCCTGTCAGGTGCGATTCTGAGCGCGGCGGGTTTAAGTTTTATCGGATTGGGCATACAGCCGCCGACTCCGGAATGGGGTTATATGCTGAATGTCGGACGGCGCTACTTGCGCGATTACGGCCACATGGTAATTTTCCCGGGTCTTGCAATCGTGACTGTCGTGCTTGCGCTTAACATGGTGGGCGACGGACTGCGCGACGCTTTTGATCCAAAACTGAAGAGATAGGTGCATTATGGACACGCTGCTTGATATTAAAAATCTCACTATACATTATCTGACCGATGACGGCGTAGTCCGGGCCGTTAACAATTTGGATCTGAAGCTGGAAAAGGGCGAAACCCTGGGCTTGGTCGGCGAAACCGGCGCCGGCAAAACAACCACGGCCCTTGGTCTGATGCGCCTGGTTCCCAATCCTCCGGGTAAGATCATGGGCGGCGAAATTTGGCTTGACGGAGAAAATATTGTTGCGGCTACCGAAGCGGAGTTGCGGAAAATCCGAGGCTATAAAATATCTATGATTTTCCAGGATCCCATGACAAGTCTCAACCCGGTGATACCTGTCTGCGATCAGATTGCGGAAGTCGTTTTATTGCACGAAAAAATGACCGCCGCCGAGGCGCTGAAAAAAGCCGAAGAAATGCTGATGAAAGTCGGCATCCGGCCTGAACGGGCGAAAGAATACCCGCACCAGTTTTCCGGCGGAATGCGCCAGCGGGTCGTTATCGCCATTGCCCTGGCCTGTAACCCCCAATTGTTAATAGCCGACGAGCCGACTACCGCTCTGGATGTGACCATACAGGCGCAGGTCTTACAGTTAATGAAAAACCTCAAAGCCGAGTTTAATACCTCGATGATCATGATAACCCATGATCTGGGCATAGTGGCGGACATTTGCGACAAGGTTGCCATTATGTACGCAGGTAACATTGTTGAATACGCCGAAAAGCGCGAACTGTACAGGAATCCGAAACATCCCTACACAATCGGCCTTTTTAATTCCCTGCCGGATATCAAATCCGATGTGGACAGTTTAAAGCCAATCAAAGGCCTGATGCCTGACCCGAGGACCCTGCCGCCAGGTTGTCCTTTCCACCCTCGCTGCGATATGGCCAAGCCGGAATGTTCGGAAAAGGCGCCCCGGAATAGCGAACTCAACGCCAACCATACCGTAAAATGTCTGTTATACACTAATTAGAAGGTGACAAGATGGCCGAGAAATTGCTCGAAGTAAAAAATCTAAAAAAATATTTTAAGACGAAGAGGGGCATGCTTCACGCCGTTGACGACGTTAATTTTCATATCAATGAAGGCGAAACACTTGGTCTTGTAGGCGAGTCAGGCTGCGGGAAATCTACCATAGGCCGGGTGCTCCTCCGTTTGCTCGATGCTTCAGGCGGAGAGGTTCTGTTCAACGGAGAAAATATTCTGTCGTATAACAGGGCAAAAATGCGCGGGATGCGCGAGAATATGCAGATCGTTTTTCAGGATCCCTTCGCCTCACTCAACCCCAGGATGAGCGTTTTTGAGATCATCGCCGAACCGCTGACAATAAATAATAAAGCCAAAGACAAGGCTGAACTTTATTCGATGGTGCAATCCCTCATGGAAATTGTGGGCCTAGCGGAGCGCCTTGAAAACGCTTATCCCCATGAGCTGGACGGCGGAAGGCGGCAGCGCATCGGTATCGCGCGCTCTCTGGCTTTAAAGCCAAAGTTCATAGTGCAGGACGAGCCTGTCTCGGCGCTGGACGTTTCCATAAGAGCCCAGATACTGAACCTGATGGACAACCTACAGAAAGAGCTTGGTCTTACCTATCTTTTTATTTCCCATGATTTAAGCGTTGTGAAGCATGTCAGCGATAACATCGCCGTTATGTATCTGGGAAAAATCGTGGAGATGTCTGATTATAAATCCCTGTTTGTGGAACCTCTGCATCCTTACACAAAAGCTCTGCTCTCGGCGATACCTGTGCCGGACGTGGAGGAACAGCGGGATCGCATCATCCTTGAGGGCGATGTGCCGAGTCCCATTTGTCCGCCTCCGGGCTGCCGTTTTTACGGACGCTGTTTTGCCCGTAAGGATGTTTGTAAAGACAATACGCCGGAACTAAAACAAATTTCAGAGGGAAGGTTCTGCGCCTGCCATCTGGTTAACCCGTAATTAAATATGGCGGCATTTGGCAAAACTGTCGTCTTTTCTTTGCAGCTAATACTCGTTATGGCTGCGATATCAGTAGTTTACGGTTTCATCGCACAGGGGCGCTTTACTCTTGCTTATGTTTTTAGGCTCAACTTTTTGGTTGGCGCAATTATTATATGCGTTGCCCTTGTTATGAAGTTTTTTTCGTTTCGTTTTAAATTCGACAAACTGACTGACCACTCAACTTTTAATGAACGTTTCATGGAACAGCATAAGCAGACGCAGGAAAAGGCGCACACCTTCCTTTTTTTGGGGCTTCTGGTGATTATTATTACAGGTTTAATACAGATTGTATTGGCTGCGGTGATCCCGGCATAATTATTGAATTGAACAAAATTGTCTAAAAAAGACTGAGCATAAAAATCTCAAATACTTGTATATTTTAATCTGCGAAAGTATACTTTCCTGAGATTTTATTTTTAGGAGGATTTGAATGAAAAAGACAGTTATAGCTGTCCTCTTCGGACTGTTACTGGTAAGTTTACTCTTTGTTGGCTGCAATAAACAGGCTACCGGCGGCAGTGCGCAGCAAAGCGCTGCGGCAGGGATGGAAATGGTAGTTGGCAATGGCGCCGAACCCATGTCCATCGATCCCAGTCAGGTTAACGGAGTTCCGGAACACCGCCTTTACCTGGCGTTTTTTGAGGGTCTGGTACGCTACGATCCCAAAACTGCCAATGTTATTCCCGGTGTCGCTGAAAGCTGGACCTTTTCCAACAACAACACTGTTATCACGTTCAAGCTGCGGCAGGGTGTCCAGTGGAGCGACGGCACCGCGATTACCGCGCAGCAGATTGTTGAATCCTGGCTGCACCACCTTGACCCGAACACCGCTTCTCCATACGCCTACATGATGGGCCAGGTGGTGAAAGGTGCGGATGATTACAACACCAAGGGCGGCAGGAGGCAGGACGTTGCAATCCGCGCTGTGGATGCCAGTACCTTTGAGGTGACTTTGACCGGCCCGGTTTCTTACGTCCCCGATGTCATGGCTCACTATGCTTTCTCACCACTTCCCATGCACGCTATTCAGAAAAATGGTTCCGCCTGGACGAGGCCCGGAAACATCGTGTGCAACGGCCCCTTTATTCTTTCGGAATGGGTTCCCAACAGCCACATTACAGGGATCCCCAACGACAAGTACTGGGACAAAGCCAATGTGCACCTGACAAAGATCACCTTCCTTCCGGTTGATGATACGAACACCGCCTATCAGCAATTCAATAACGGTGAAACCGACTGGAGTACCAGCGTTCCCCTGGCTCTTATCGACCAGGTCAAACTGCGGAAAGAGTATCAGGTATCGCCTCAATTGGGTACTTACTACTATTATATAAACCTTCGTGATCATGCCGCTTTGAGAGATGCGCGTGTCCGCAAGGCCCTCTCAATGGCATTCAATCGTGACGAGCTTATCAACAACGTTGTGAAAGGCGGACAGATTCCGGCTTACAGCTTCTCTCCCCCAATGGGTGATTATAAGCCTTCAATGGGCCCGGGTTTCAATGTTACCGAGGCAAAGAGGCTTTTGGCAGAAGCCGGCTTCCCCGACGGACGCGGCTTCCCAACCTTCTCAATCCTGTATAACACAAACGATTCTCACAGGATCATCGCCGAGTACATTCAACAGGCATGGAGAAACAACCTTGGGATAAACGTGACCCTCAGAAACTCCGAATGGGCCACCTATCTGGAAGAAAGGCATACCCCGACCATGGAAATATGCCGCGCCGGATGGATTGCAGACTACATGGATCCGGGAAACTTCCTTGAAATAATTATTACCGAGAGCGAGAATAACGCGGGTCATTACAGTAATCCCGAATACGATCGCCTGGTCAGGCAGGCAGCGGCAATGCAGAACGGACCGGAACGGTATAGAATTCTGAATCAGGCCGAGGAGATCGCCATTGTAAGGGATCAGGCTATCATGCCGATTTACTACTATGTAAGTCAGAACATGATCGACCTTGACAAGTGGGACGGCTGGTATCAGAACGCTCTCGACACCCATCCCTACGTAGGAATCAAACGTAAGTAAGCACGCTTTTAGCGTACGTTTTTAATCCTAAGACTAAGGAGGCCTCCATGGGACGGTTCGTACTGCGAAGATTCTTGAGTATAATTCCTACGATTTTTATCATTATTACTTTAGGATTTGTCATTATACGAGCGGCTCCCGGGGGGCCTTTCTCATCGGAAAGAACCCTCCCCGCGGCAGTTCTCAGAAATATACAGGCCAAATACCACCTGGATGAACCGATGCTGAAGCAGTACTTCAGGTTTTTGGGCGATGTGCTTCGCGGGGATCTCGGCCCCTCTTTCAGAAACAAAGATTTTTCCGTAAATGAATTGATAGGCATGAGCCTTCCAAACTCCATCACTCTCGGGCTTACCGCTCTTGCGATTGCCCTTGTTTTCGGAATAACTGTAGGCGTTATCTCGGCGCTGAAACAAAATACCGGGGCGGATTACGCCGCCATGTCTTTGGCTGTTACCGGTATATCGGTTCCCGGCTTTGTTGTCGGTCCGATTCTGATGCTTATTTTCGCTATATCGCTGAAGCTGCTGCCGACTTCAGGCTGGATAGACAGGCAGGGGATGAAGGCGCTGATCCTGCCTGCGATTACGCTTTCTCTCGGCACCTTTGCGTACATTGCCCGTATTACCCGCGCGAGTGTTCTGGAATCTCTCAGATCCGATTATGTGCGTACCGCAAGAGCCAAAGGGCTTTCCACGATTGTCATTTTGTTTAAGCATGTGCTAAAAGGAGCGCTTCTCCCTGTAGTCAGCTATCTGGGGCCCGCATTGGCGGGACTTATTACCGGAGCTGTGGCTGTGGAACAGATCTTCGCTGTCCCGGGAATGGGGCGTCAACTCATCCTAAGCTCCATCAACAGGGATTATACCATGATCATGGGAACGATAATTACCTACTCTCTGATTTTGGTTTTTTTAAATTTTATTGTGGATATTATCTACGGGTTTTTGGATCCCCGGATCTCATATAAGTAAGGCGAGGATAATATGATATTTTCCCGCAAAAAAACAGATAACGCGCTCAACGAATTCAGCCAAAGTGTCAAGCCGATTTCGCTTTATCAGGACGCCTGGAAAAGGCTGAAAAAGAACAAGATGGCCCTTATCGGTTTGGGTGTAGTTTTATTCTATTTTGTAATCTCTGTTCTTACTCCGATTCTTCCCTTTTATCCTTACTACAGGCAGGAAATTATGCACATCCACCTGCCGCCCTCTTTTGAAACAGCGGGTACGGTTATGATCCGTACACGGGAAGCGTACTTCGCGCAGCTCATGGCTGTTGAAGGCCGCACTGAGTATACTGCAATTGAGAAAGCTGAGCTGGACGCCATGAGGCTGGATATCGAAACAAATCCGGCGCATAAACGTGTGTATGTTTTGGGTACCGATTATTTGGGACGGGATTTGCTTTCGCGCACCATCTATGGAGGAAGAATCTCCATGGGAATCGGGGTTGTGGGAACGATCACCGCGGCGCTCATCGGTATTTTTTACGGCGCAGTTGCGGGGTATGTTGGCGGCAAAATCGACAATCTGATGATGCGTTTTGTTGATATTGTCTACGGCCTGCCCTACATGATGCTGGTCATAGTCCTTATGGCTCTGGTCGGCGGCAAGAGCGTTTTTATCCTCTTCATTGCCATAGCCGCTATTTCGTGGCTGACCTTGTCGCGTGTTGTCCGGGGCCAGATTATCAGCCTTAAGAATTCCGAATTTGTCGAAGCCGCCAGATCTGTCGGCGCTGGTACGTTCAGAATAATAAACAGACATCTGCTTCCCAATACCCTTGGAATTATAATTGTTTATTCGTCCCTTCAGTTTCCGACTTTTATTCTTAATGAAAGCTTCCTTTCCTTTTTGGGCCTGGGAGTTTCCGCTCCAATGGCGTCCTGGGGTACTTTAATTTCC
>Ga0209755_10009438_pt1 | contig 10310 bp, 10 predicted proteins | sample TergutCo191P1_FD_187301 | JGI IMG/M metagenome (GOLD analysis project Ga0209755, IMG submission 187301) | Cornitermes sp. P1 segment gut microbial communities from Petit-Saut dam, French Guiana - Co191P1 (SPAdes) (version 2) | ecosystem: Host-associated > Arthropoda: Insects > Digestive system...
GGGGTAACAGTGTGTATGAGTGTAGTGCCTCTTCCAGGTAACAGCTGTTATCTTTCCCAAAGATGTGTGTCAACAAAAGTGTGCAAAGTACACCCAAGAACATGATTAGAGTGTCTTCATGAAACTGAGTCTAAAAATGCTTTTTAATTGAGCACTCACCTCATCTTCTCTGGTGCAGAGTTTTCAGGGATTTAATGGGGAGAATAAATAAATAAAAAATGTAACAGCACTTATATTCATGCATTTCACTTAGAATGGTGTAAGCACAGTTACACTATTTGTCTTTCTTCTAGCATAGGCAATGATTCTGTAAAACTCTATGGAGAGGTTGAACTACACGGTGACAGGCCACATCAGATGACCAGAAAGAGGCGAGACATGTGAGGGAAAGATTACTTTTAGTAGAGGGTGGGGGAGGGGTTTCACATAATCTGATTTTCAAAGGAAGGTTGAAATTTAGCTAGGTCATTGATTATACTGATATTTATTTTTCATGATTTTCCTTGGTCCCTCCAAGGAAGTGCTTCTAAATCCCTTCAAATTAAACCTCCATTAATCATCCTACTATTTGAACCTATATAACTGAAGTTACTGAAAGCACTATAAAAATTACCACAATCAAAGCAAGGGGCATATGGTGTGACACAGCTTTGGAACCACCATCTTAAACATAGTAAATTGAATGCACTTCATTCTAGTGTGTCTCCAGACTCCTTCCACCACACCTTACAAGCCCTGTCACATAACTGCAATGGCATGTTATGTACAGTCTGCTGGGTCAATGGTAGCATTTTTAAATTCTAATACCATTAACCTTCACCCTACCTGGGTTGTTGGGATTTAAATTTTAGAGCACGGTTTATGAAAAATGTATTATTTGAACAAAAAGTAATACACTTATGAAACAGAAAGAATTTTGTGGGGAACAAAACAGAGACTGTACAGCGTGTCTTAAACATGCTGTAAATTTCTTTGTTTTAATATATAAAAGGAATTTTTAGTGGTGTTTTCCTACATGTTTGCATACATGCAGGCCTTTAAAAGGTATCACTTATGTACAAGGAGATTTACAATGCTGCATTACAAGACAACAAACTATTATCTATAAACTTAAATATCGCTGGCAATGCCTGGGGTACTGGGAGATTTCAAATACCTACAACAGACGTTAAGACATACTTTTGGTTGTATCAAAATGGACAAGCTTCAATTACATTCTACCAGAAAACCCATGACCTCATGAAAAGGCAGTGAGTTATTCTAAGAACCCTTGGTAAATATACCTTGTTCACAATGACTACACAATGAACACAGACACATGCTCTGCAGTTAGTAAAGAAATGCTAAGCTCTTATCAGCTGCCACTAGATAGTTGTTGTCCAAAATACAGCACATAATCTGGCCTGTCTTAGTGGCACAGTAAGAGGCAGCCAGGAAATCAGTAATACAGTACAAGTATATTTTTGTAATCATTATGATAGGGACTTGTACCATGTGCACCTTGCTTCACAGTGTCACAAAATATACGAAACTTCTTTGAGTAAAAGTATTTCACAACTCACTGAGAAAATATAAGCAAGGGACTTCACTTTTATTAACAAAATTTATGCTCTTCTTCAGGTACTGAATATGGTAATAATTTATCAATGCTGGAGTCACCACAAAAGATCAGCTAATTTAGATGGTTAATATAGGTTCATGATCTACACATTTTACATTCTGCATATGCTTATTTCACTTGTTATAATGAACAAAATATAACAACACTGTGCAATACAGGGTATATAGCCTTTGAAAATCTGTCTGGTCTAATGGGTAAAGACCTGAAATAATTGCTTGGTTTCCAGAGGACATATATACCATAAAAATAATATAATTAGAAAGTATAAGATATTTATTTTCACATGTTACAAATGACAACCTAGAGGCAGTCAAGTTAATCTCCATGTTTCGTCAATAACAGCAGGCCGTAAGTTCAAGTATAAAGAGAATGCAGTTGAACACCTGCTTATGAGGTGTACCGTCTATGGCAAACTGTTTATGCTTCCTTCCTACAGGCACTGGATGAAAATAGGTGGAAGTTACATGTTAAAAAAGATCTGTCATTGTGTCTTTAATCAGACATTAACATTAGTTACAAGGAAAGCAAATGCATGTCATAATTTAGGTACCTTGCATGAAACACGCGTGATGTTACAGAAATTATGTGTCACTTCACTTACCTAAAATGAATATAAAAATATAGGAAAATGAGGAAAGAAACACAAAATTACAAAATGATTCCAACAAACATGCTGGAATGTCCTTCCTTCATCTTCAAACATATCTTCTGTACATACACACTCTTCTTTTAAATGTGTTCTGTTCCTACAGTCCTTTATTTTTATATCAAGTAAATACATTTTCACTTAATACGAAATAATATAATATATAAATAGGTCACCTTACCATTCTCATTAATTTGTTTCCACATAGATATTACATATGAAATGATGACTGCCACAGGTTTCCCTCCCACAATGAACACTACTGCTAAGTGTCCTGTGTGTATTTTATATGGAGGGACCACTTTAAAAAATGGTGTGAATGATAAAATTTGTACAACACTGTACATTTACAAAATCTAGTTGGTGACAGTCTTGTTATCATGCATTCACTCCAGAATCCTTTTTCATGTCTTCTGTGATGCTGGTCTTGTCATCTTTCTCACTTTCTCCTAAAACCAAGTACAGTCATCTTCAAAATTAAACCACTTGACTGTTGTTAGTTCAAAGGTTTAATATTATATAGCAACTGTATCTTCATGCATCGAGCTGTTCACAGCTTCCATTACCTTTGGTGTCCATTTTTGTGGCATCCTCAAGTTTCACTTTGTCATCACCATCCTGCTTTTCTTGTTTTGTGTCCAGTTTGTCCAAACGGGGACGCTTTCTGCCCTTAAATGACCTGCACAAACAGAATTTTGTTTCAGTAATCTGCTCCTGCTGCTCTGACAAGGCCCATTATTTACAGTTCAGCATGTCAAGGACATGTGGCAGAAAAATTCCAATCAAATTTTGTGATGAAACCTGTTGCAAAGGAAGCATGTGGGGGGATCTTATATAAATAAATTGTGAGGATGTGTAGTGGTGTCCATTAATATTGCTGGTGCTTCATTTTGGGGTTTTGCTATAAGAATTTTGACATTCATAGAACACAACAATGAAGGATATGCCTCACATCCCAGTACCGGACACAATAAAAAAAGTGGCATAATGATAATGAATATTGCCGGAAAGCATGGAAAATTTATTAAATAATTTTTAAAGTCTTTAGTGTTTCACATGGGAAATCCTATCATGTAGGGAACTATTTATGTCTTATGGACAATATGTTGCAACCACATATTTAAACAATACAAGAGGAAAATGCTTATACTAAGATGTCTCATGCTATCCCTCAAGGGAAGACAAACACAGTACTCATAAATTCTGGCCTACAACAAATTTATTGTTCCTCCTACATGTGTGTATAAACATTCAATGATGGATCAATTTAAGATCTATCAAGTGTCTTTAATTGTACATATGACTATACCTTGATATGGTTTCAAGCAACTTGTTGGATCAAATATTCAAATCACCTAACATGTGGTATTACCCAATTCTACAATACATACGAACCACAAGATAATAACACACCTCTGATCACGACGTCCTCCCTCCCCCTCATCTTCAGAGTCACTGTACTCATTATCAGGCGCTATCCGCTTGTCCAATGCAGCTTGAGTTAACCGTTCATCTGGGTTTGCTTTATCTTCATCATCTTCAGAATCATTAACTGCATCTTCAGGAATCGCTGAAATAAATTCATACTGCAGTAATGTACATTGTTCCAATTTAAAATACTTAATTTAGTGCTACCAATAAAAAACACAGCCCATGGATATGAAGGTTGACAAATTATATTTTGATCTTTTACACTGAACTTAAACTGCTGACAGTTACTTTAGAAATGCTGTAATTTTTTGAAGGTCTATTAAAATAGTTTGTTCTGGTTTAACAATTTGACTGGTCATGTGTGTGAGTCTACATCTAAAAAGAGACAATTTTCTGTCCATTCACCTTGTACTTGAACTCCTGGAGCATGAGGCAGCATCCGAAGATTTTCAAACAGCCTTGTCCTGTAAGAGTAAAAGTCAAATAAAAATGATCTACACCAACAGCAGAACATCTAGAGAAATATATTCCTTCACTTGTGGCCTTATTATTGCCTCTTTAACAGCGTGCGATGCTAGCAGGTGGAACAGCCCTACATATCAGACAATCATGTTATCACACGATATATCTAATGTTCTATCCACATTTTAAAACCTAAATACAAATATTGAAAGAGTTATTTGCCAGCATCCAAGTACACATTTCATACAAACATAACAAATACTCCAACTCATGATCGCTTTCCACAAGTTACACAATCAGCATCCCAGATTTGAATCCATAAAGTACGGGTGCTCATAATTTCCACAAATCTAGGAGCCACTTCAAAATTCTAGCTGCTGATAGCGTAACATGGAGACATGAAGCAAGCTCCATCCTGGGGAACCACTGAACACCACTGCACAAAATTTCACTGTCACAGCAAATTGGCACCCACAATTTGTGAACTTATGCTGTAAAGCATTCAGTCTGTGGATTTTTAAAATAGATTATCTGTTTTTAAATTTCCACACAGATAGTTAACCATCCAGCTGTGGGCATCTGTGTTACATCCCACCATAGTAGGATACTGAGCAATGTGTATTCATTGTTGATAATTAAAACTTATGCAAACATGCACGAGAAAAATGCACTTCCACACAGCACAGAAAAAGCGTCACAGGCTCTATGGGGCTACTTCCAATGAACAAACTATTTTATACGTGGGCTTACTTGATCTTCTCTAGGTATTCTGGTGTGTTTTGGTTTGCCATGTTAGATGGACTAATATGCAGCTTGAAGTCTGGGCCAAAGTATTCGAAGTAGTCATTGTATGGGAGTTCATTTGCAATCTCTGTCCCCAGAGCAACTGATGTCTCGTACGTCCAACATCGCGATACATTCCGTATTGTGTAACCTCCCCCTCCAACCATCAGGAATGGAAGTCCATATTTCTTCACAAACTCCACACATTTCCCATGACCTAAACAAAATCCAAATCAGCAGCATCTTTGACATTTACTGCCAATATTACCAATCTGACACAATAACAACATCTAAACAACTGCAAGCCAGACCATATCATTAATATTGGGTCTATGAAGCTGAATATTTGGCAACTGCACAGTTTTAATTCCCTTTCAGGCCATGTGGCATGGTACCTAAAAGTGCCTGTTAACTTTGTCATGTGTCTGTATGTCCGTCCACATGCATCAGTGTGCCTCTCACTGGACAGATGTCTATGAAATTTGATACTGGGGGAACTTTCATGAAAATGTCAGAAAATCCAAATTTGGTTAAAATTGGGCAAAAATATCAGACACTTCATGCTTTATTGTTGCCAGCGACATTATATCACCATAAATCACTCTCTTCAGCTGAAATGGTGTCAGGCTGTTAGTCTGTCTGCACATATCAGCTTGGCTCCCACTGGATGGATTTACATGAAATTTGATATTGGTGACTTCTGTGAAAATGTCGAGAAATCCCAAATTTTGTTAAAATCAGGCAATTTACAAGAACACCTAAGTACATTTCATTGCCGCTGATGACATTAAATCACAATAACAGCGAGCTCAATGAGTGAGATACTACCAGGCTGTTACAATACCTGAGGAGGCACAAACATTACATGCAAGGGCCACAATGCTACATTAGTGTATGTTGCCTAGCTTTTAGCTTTTCAAAAACCATATGACTTCCACCCTCTACTTTGGATTTTAACTTTCAGATATAAGGAGTGCAAGACAGTTCTCAAAAAAATGAAAGTTAAACTTTAGAAATCTGAACAGGCAGAATACATTATGAGGAATTTTACAATGACATGGAAATATATTCTGGCCTAACTTTCCCAAGCTCACCTGAAATAAACTAAAGGGAGTTATAAAGTTTACATACAGATTACACACACAAAACTGAAGTGGTACACACAAAGTACAATACGGATAATATGTCATCAGTAAATTATTATTTCCAAATAAAACAGAGGTGAATTCAGACTGAGCAGGAAAACTGCTTACATGACTCAATGTAACATGATATATTACCTGAATATCACTCCTAGGCACATGCCTTGTAAATTTACTTTTGGGCAACCCTCCTGTATAAAAACATTACCAGTCATATCTTATGACCTACCTCTTACAGTTAAATTAAAGCAGCCAAGCCTGTCTCCAGTTAGAGAATCCGCCCCACACTGCAGCACCACGGCACTAGGCTGAAATGTTTCCATTACCTTTGAGATGATGGGAACAAAGATGGATTCATAGCTCTCATCATCCATTCCATCTCGTAAGGGAATGTTAACTGCATAGTACTTTCCCTTGCCTGCTCCAATATCCTAAAGGAAGCAACCAAGCGGTACTGATGATGAAAAATGAAAAATACAGTTCTAAAACTCACAAATATAGACCATGAGAAATTTGAAACATTCATTTTCTTGAGGTCCTCATTCTTGTGGGATATGGTGCTGTGTCTCTGGGTGATGTCTGCCCAGTATTTTCAGACCACTACACTGCTTTAACATGTCTGGCACCAAATACCAAGTGATGTGAAGCCATACACCACAAGCATGAATACCTTGACTGCACCACTGTGAAAGCATAATAACCATGTCTCCCATGTATTTAATATCCATGCAAACACTTATGCCTGTGTGGTACATGTTATTTATGGATGTCTGCACAGAACGCACAAGAGGAATACATAATTGGGAATGTTATGAATGTTTTCCCCTCTGAAACAATTTTGGAAGCAAACTTATATAACTCTATTTTATGTAATTCCTAACTAAAATATACAAGTATGTACATAAACACAAAGGATGTATCTGAAATGCTTAGACATACTTCAAAGAGTTTTCTACATAAAAATAAAAAAGTTCCTATAAAGGTATGCCCAGAAATGAGTAGTTTTTGAATTTAACTGAAAGATTACATTCAACAATAAACATCTCAATGATGAGATATTTTACTTACAACTGACATAAGACTTTTATTATAAATGTTCCTCCCCTTGAATCAATGTATGCATGGAAACATCTATCATAGATTGCTGAACCCTTTTAAAATGCCTCAGGGTGGTTGCAAATGGTTGGACAGGGATAATATACGTGTTGGTGAAGTGTCTGTTCATTTCCAACTGAAGGTGAAAACACTAGGGTCATTATTAAGTGTCCCCACAGATAAAATCTAAAGGACTGAGGCCAACACATTGTCAACTATACCTTGAACACAGTTTTTGGGCATACATTAATATGAACTCTTTTCTTTGTTTTGATGTGAGGAACTTGCTCCTGAAGTTTGCCCAAGCATTGTAGATACGCCCTGTCTACTGATATGGGACAATGAATGAAAGTTTTCATTTGAGTCTGGATATTTAATTTAAAATAGTATGATATGGTGAACATCATTTCTGGTCTAGATAGCATTATAACTAATGCTAAAAAAAAAAAAAGAATATGTATCACACTGAAGACTCTGGATGCAGTAAGCTTGCTTATTGCTTCACTGAATTAAATAAAGGATTATTTGTAGATGGTGATATGAATCTAGAAGCAAACAACTATGACAATAGTGTTTAACAGCGATAATGTTTGTGAGAATGTTTTAGTTATGAGCATAAGACTGTCCATTTAAAAATGATAAAGCAAGGCAAGAACTGTTATTTCTTCAACTTATACTTAATGAAACCACCTCAATATAACATTTCAAATTTATTTATTAAAAATACTTTGGCAAAATTCTGCCATCTTCAGTGGTTTATAAACAAATAAAAAATTAAAAGTTTCACATTTCAAAACACATGAAAATTATATTTCTTCTTTTCTATGTTCCTGATGAAGGAAATTTCAGATTCAATCTGCCACTGTATCTCGGACTGCCTTATTCAGTTTGTATGTATTTATGGAGGTGCTTCATGTGTTACTGTTATTGCCATACTATGTTGCATTCTAACAACTGTCCAGAAGTACGGTGGTACTCCTTTGGTGTCAAGCCATTCCTCGGAGACAAAGGGAGAAGGCTGGAGGGGGGAGTTTGCAATAAATGGTTCATGTATGTGCATTATTTAGGTACTGTAATCCTTATAATAAAAGCCAACGAGATGCACTATTTCTCAAACACATTTTGGTCAAGAACTCTATATGTTTCAGACAGATCTACCATTACATCCTGACCTCGCTAGCAGACAGTCAACATAACTAGCATGACAAATATCTGTTGCTGTGTATACAGTGTTGAAACTCCTGATGATGGACAGTAGATCTGTCTGAAACATGTACAGTCCTTTACCAAAATAAATTTGAGAAATAGTGCATCTCATTGGCTTTTATTATAAGAATATATCACGATGCACGGTCCTGTGAATGTCAAACGAGTACTGTAATTCTTTTATTTTTTTCAAGTTGTTTTTGTTACAAAGTGTCTGGGATGGGGAGGGGTTCTGCATTAAATGATTTGAGTATGTGCAGTGTTTAAGAGTTACAATTATTTTTCTTATAAGGTGTCTATGGGGGGGGGAACTCTTAAATTATTCATGTATGTTCGTATTATAATTCTTTATGTGAAAAGCTGTCATTCTTCTGAAGTGTAAGGGAGCTACAGGTAGACTGCCAATAAGCCAGCCAATGCTGAATGTATCTGAATGAGACAGTAAATAATACATGATACAACATACTCTGAGGTCTCCAGTGCCCGGAAAGTACTCGCCATACTTGTGGAAGGACACTGTCATCACTCTGTCTGTGGTGTAGAATGCTTCTTCAACACCATCTCCATGGTGAACATCAATATCAATGTATAAAACTCTTTGATGATATTTGAGCAACTCCAAAATCCCAAGCACAATGTCATTGACATAGCAGAAACCAGATGCTTCAGATTTCTTGGCATGGTGGAGACCGCCACCCCAGTTGATACAGATCTCAGATGCCTGTTTATTCAGTTTCACAGCAGCTGCTACTGAGCCACCTGATGACAGCTGGCAGAATTCATACAGCCCATCGAACACTGGGCAATCTTCTCCCACATTAACTAAAGGGAAAAACACATTTAAACAGACAAGTGTCCACAAATGATAAAACACTGTCACTTCAAAGGTAACATTTCTGTACCATAAAGGCATATGCAAGGATCTGAGATAAAGGCCACAGATCTGACCACAGTATCAAAGTCAGAGGTCAGACTTGGTTACAACCATTTATTCTCATGGAAAGTTCCCAGTACACTCTGACTAGGTGCCTAAATACACATGAGTTTTTGACTATCATACTCAGAGCACCGAAAATGATCTTCCAGCTTGTTTCACCAATGACATATGAGTACCCACACATATGTCAACATCCTGTAATGTAATCTCTCCCAGAGAAATGGTTTTTGTTTCCTTTTCTATCTTTATCACACATGTAAATTGAAATAAAACTGCAGTACACGGCAGAGTCTGCTAACACATGGCATGATAATGCTGAAACAATCACACATCAAAAGCTAAAATAATGCTTGCAAGATGGTAACTAAATCATCAGAAAGTCAACAGCACCCCACCTCAAGAAATCAGAATAACATAACATGTACTTTGCAGGCACAAAAGCTGTTGAAATGGCAAAAAAATTAATAGGCCTGAACAACAACAACAGCAACAGAAAATTAGGAAGCAGAAAAACATACTTTCTTGAAACACATGAATGTGGCGTTATGTATAGCAGCTGTAATATACTTACACCTCTGCATTTGCTTATTGTACTCTGACATATTGTCGGGCCTGATGCTTCTTAGGAACCGGACGTAGTCATCACTGTGGAATTTAGTCATTTCATCTGCTGTGGCTTTATGTGGGCGCTGAAAATTCAAATTTATAATTTATAATGTGCAATCTTTTCATTATGTGGAACAGCTAACTGTATCATGCCACTAAAAGTTTTATACATATAATAAGGGTAACATACAACAATTTTAGGGTCATTCCATGTCAAACTACATAAAGAAGAAGAAGAAGAAGAAGAAGAAGAAGAAAAAAAGACATTGTAACTTGTTTCACTAACATAAATGAGGACTTGCATACATAAAATAGCATTGCTTGTATATAAGGCGCAACAGCAAAAATAGGGGTTTTGAAATTTCATTGTATTTTTAGGAC
>Ga0209755_10009439_pt1 | contig 10309 bp, 9 predicted proteins | sample TergutCo191P1_FD_187301 | JGI IMG/M metagenome (GOLD analysis project Ga0209755, IMG submission 187301) | Cornitermes sp. P1 segment gut microbial communities from Petit-Saut dam, French Guiana - Co191P1 (SPAdes) (version 2) | ecosystem: Host-associated > Arthropoda: Insects > Digestive system >...
CCACCCCGATTGACTCTTTGGCCGCCTTCGCCATATAGGGTGGCATTGGAATCGTTTTCATGGTGCGCTCATAGCCATCCTCGTCCCCCGCATGTAGAAGCTCAAAAGCCTTCGTCGTTATGTCAAGTCTTTCGCTTACCGTCATTGTCTCGGTTTTCTGCATTGACAACTCCTTGCCCATAAGCATACCGAATTTTGATGACAGATACAATGCCCTCAAAACAGGTCGAAATAGAGGCAATATCCAAAACGCTTCAGGCTCTTGCCCTAATGACGCAATAATTTTGTGTCACCAGTATCTTTTAGGAGTAGTTTTCCCACACAACCTAAACAAGATAACACTCGCCTTTTTTCTCTTATTGAACTTACTTCCGCACCTTTTGCATTTTTACATTATCAACAAACTCTGATAATTTTTCGCTCATTTTCCTCTCCTAAATACTTTCCCAGTGGAGGCAGGTTTTAAATAAGTTCGCCATTAAGTTTAGAAAGGAGCGAATCCCATTCTAATGGCATTCGGACATTTATACAAAGAATAAGATAGGCTCCTCTCCCAAGCTATTCTTCATAAGGAAAAATCAAAAAAATTATATTATGCTTTCTATATCGTGCAATACAATGTCTGTTGCACCAATTTCACGCAATTTTTCAACAATATCCCAAACAGACGATTTTTTAATAATGGCGTTTACTATGTTCTGCTCAGCACCACCTAATACATCATGTGCATGTAATAATTTTGCTTGCGATAATATTGGATTAACAAATTTAAGTTGTTCTGCCGAGACTGAAAACATAATACGTTTATAACTCTTAGCACTCAGATATCCATTAATACGAATCAGTAAACGGTTAATAGTCGTAGACTTGTCTTTGTTGGAAAAAACATCCTTATTAGCAACAAGAACCGATTCCGAATCAAAAATTTTATGCAAAAATTTCAATTTGTTTTGTCTTAGAGAACCACCCGTAGAAACTAAATCCACAATAGCATCGGCATAGCCAATTGTAACTGCCATTTCAACAGAACCAGAAAGAGGAACCACTTCAACGTCAGATACGTTAGCTTCGTCAAAAAATTTCTTCGCAGAATTTGGATAAGATGTTGCAACCTTCTTGCCTGACAAATCAAATATGGATTCTATATTGGAATCCTCTGGAATTGCTATAGCAAGTGCACAACGCCCAAACCCTAAATTTTTCACTATCTCACTTTTGCAGTCAAGCTCGTCATATGTATTTTTACCGACAATTCCAATATCTGCAGCTCCAGCATCAACCAAGCTAGGAATGTCATCATCTCTGACAAATAATATTTCAAGAGGAAAATTATGGCATTTCCCAAAAAAACTTCCTCCATCGTGGGCAACATCTATCCCTGATTTAGTCAAGATGTTGATAGTATCCTCTGTCAACCTGCCTTTTTTTTGTATTGCAAGCCGAATAAAACCAACTTGCGGGACTACTGCCGAATCACGATATTTATCTACATACACCAATTCAGATGAGCTTTTTTGAGCATATAAATATTTATCGTAATTATCCACTGAAAGTATATCAGACTTGTTACGAGAAGCTTGCCGTCGTGAATAAAAAGCCCATTCTTTGTCGCCATATGAAAAGTGCCACCATTCGCCATCATACGGTGCAAATCCTTCATTGCACATGATTTTGCGCAATAAGGAGCGATTGTCTTTCTGTTGTTTCGAAATAAATGGAGACTTAAAATATACATCTCTGGTCGAAAAATCACGAACTTCAGTACCAAAGTCCAAAAAGCATTTATTTTCAAAATCATATATAGTAACATCCACTGCGCCACCAGTAGGATGCCCTGCGACAGAAGGAACTGCGATTCTACGATGGACATTTTCAGTTATTTCATTTTCGCTAAGGCCAGGGTTTTCGATTTTTATTTTTTCTTGTTCATCATTAAACAATTGTTGTTGAATATCACGACTTCTGTAACCATAAACAACCACTAGTTGCCAATCTGCATTTCTGCGTTTTAGTACTGTATCTACATTTAATAATTTTCTATAGACAGTTTCACGTACAATTACATTTTGCTTTTCAATGTTTTCTATATCATATTTTTTGACATATTTTCCAATCAGTCCATGTCCAAACGTAGGAAGCGTTACAAATGGCTCTGCATCTGTCGTACTATTCAGAAAGTTAATACCCACCAAATCTGCATATGTAACAAAACTCTTTTCGAGGTTAGTATATTCGTCATCTTTATACTGTTGAAATTTCGCATCAATCATGGCGATTTTTGTTTTCTCCTTGCCAAGTTTTCAAAATACAAACCACTGATTGCAGAATGCAGTTCAACTGGAAAAGCAACCTAAAAATTCACTGTCCAGCAACAACTCCTCTATTTGTTTTAGATGTGCTTTGTTGATTTCCCAAAACAGGAATGGAACTGCCTCCAAGTTTTCTTCATAACGGACACAATAATGACCGCATCTTAAACCGCTTTTTCCCAAATATTCATGATGACCAGCCGAATGTAAATAATCAGAATTGATCTGCTGTATTATTTCTCCTAGGCTCTGACTATCGGGAGTCGAAAATCGTTGCAAATGATTAAATAAAACAGAAAACACGCATTCATAGCAACGGCAAAAATAGAACCCGTGCTGTGCTACAAACTCATCGTTTAGCTTGTCAAGAATATGTCTTAATTTCTCGGAATTAACTTTCACCGAACAATTCCCCTCATCTATTAGTTTCTTTCACATACAAAGAAAATGCGTTTGTCAGGTTTATCACGATCATCCCTAGATACATCTTGAGTAACAAGGGTTCCATTGGCATTATTAAGTAGTTTAAATCCACATTTAAAATGCAATGCTTTAGAAGGTTCATTTTCCTCCTGTGTTCTCGCCACAAAAGGCGATGCAAGTTTCTTATTTAAGATGGTATTTAAAAGCGTTGTTGCAATACCTTTCCCCTCATATTGTGGATCTATTCCTATGTCAGCATGGTACCAATAAGTATCCACAGCAACAAGGTGTTCTTTTACAATCTTATATACCTCATCTTCTAGGCCCAATGGCATTGCCGCACTGAAACCAATTGCCTTTTTCTCATCAAGACATAAATACAAAATGCCATTTGTACAATATTTTTCAAATATTGCACAAACTTTATCCATTCCATAATATTCATAGTAAGGCTTGCGGTTAAAACAGAGGTTGTACAGTTCATGCAATCTTTTATCACTCACATGCTTTGATAACAGTTCTTTATTTTCGACTTGTACATATTGAAAACCGCTCATAAATCAACACTTTCCTTCGTAAATTTTTCCAACCTCAATGCAACCTGAAATTATGCCTTCCACTTTGTCGTTCGCATGGCATTTTATTTCCGCCTTAATAACCTTGCCTGACGGTTGTAGCAAGGGTATGCTTATGCTATCATCGTGCAACATACTACTGACCAAACCAACACATATTGCTCCGCTTCCACAACCTGTTTCATAATAAGCCGTACCTGACGTTTCAATGCTAACAAATGGATGCATTTTCAGGACATCTGCTATGTTTTCAAGAAAAATGACACCACAGGCTTTGCCTCGCGGCAAAGAATTATCATCTGTTGTTTTTTTCAAAAATGAAAGTGCTATATCTATTTGCTCATTTTTGCTATCACATTTAAAAATCTTATTCAAATACTGGGCAGACTGTACCTGTGGGACTACTAGATGTGATATACCCTCAATTGCCACCCAGTATAATCCCTCTTTGGTAGGAGTAATTGTCGAGACCAAATCCCCATAAACAGGCATCTGTGCCCACGCTTCATTAGAGGCATTCACCCCTGCTTCAAGCGGTTTTGAAGTTCCTGAAACCGTTATTTCCAATTCTTTGCATTCCCTGGCAAGACAATAATACATAGCGGCTGAACGCGTTGCGTTTCCACAAAATTCTCCACCAGTCATTATTAGTTGTGGTGCAGAACTGCCGGTGCTGACAAAACCTACCTGCTCGACTTCTCCATCCTTGTCATCTTTGTGTTTCTCAAGAATTGCATCTTGAATATTTTTACGGAGACAGACATCATTCTCAAAGCCATCCGTGCCCAGCACTAACGCTGTTTTATTTCCCCCTGGAATAAATATTTGATACTCATAGTGTTTCATGACAATTCCTCTCTATGATACTTCCGCAATAATGCTCTTCATCTTTGAAACAAGTTCGGACAATGGTACAGTTTGCTTCATTATACTTCCATCATCGGATTTATGCTGAAGTGTTACAGCGTTTTGTTTTTCTTCTTCATCACCAATTACGATCGCAAATGGCGTGTCCTTGCGGGTGACGTAAGAAAACTTCTTTTTGAGATTAAACTCCTCAAGCAACGCATCCACCTTAAAGCCTGCGGCACGGAGGCTTTGGCTGACATTCAACGCAGTTGAAATATTGCTATCGTCTTTCGGAACAACGATAAGGTCAGCAGTGGTTTTCTTTGTGCATTTGATTACGCCTATTTCCCTTAGCTGATAGAACAGACGTGTCAATCCAATGGAAATTCCAACGCCAGGCAGCTTTTCCTTCGTGTAATTCTCTGCCAGATTATCGAAACGCCCCCCAGAACAAACCGAACCGATTTTCGAATAATCATCGAGTACGGTTTCATAAACTGTTCCAGTATAGTAACTCAGCCCACGTACAATAACCGGGTCTATCCTGTAATAACTATCGTCAACACCCAAATCCTTCATAAAACTCACCACCATTGTGAGCTCACTTAGTCCTTCAAGATAGCTTTTGTTATCTATGCCAAGACCTTTTAACTGTTGTAAGATTTCATCGTTACTGCCTCTTATCTCAAAGAAACGGCTTAATGATTCGATAGTTGCATCGGAGAGCCCCAGCCCCTTCATCTGTTCGACAAATTCTGCTGGAGAAATCTTTTTTATTCTGTCTATCACAGCCAATACTTTCTCGGCTGACTCAACACACCCCAAGGAATCAAGCAACCCGTCAAGCAACTTGCGATTATTCACATGGATAGTAAATTTCCCAAAGTCGAGCTTCCTAAACAACTGATAAATGATGCTTGGAATCTCGGCGTCATAGCGGATAGACAGGGCATTATGCCCGATTACGTCTATGTCGCATTGGTAGAATTCGCGAAAACGTCCCCGTTGTGCACGTTCACCTCTGTATACCTTGGAGATATGGCACCGTCGAAACGGAAATGACAAATCGTTAAAGTGTTCTGCCACATAACGGGCAAGTGGTACGGTAAGGTCGAACCGCAGGCCATTCTTACTTTCTTTTTCTTCCCCGCGAGGTGCTATTTCATAGATTTGTGTAGCGGTTTCACCCACGTCTTTTGCCCGCAATACATCCATTCGTTCCATGACAGGGGTATCCAAGGCGGTAAAGCCAAAAGATTCGTAAGTTTCCAGTACCGTTGCCTTGATTTTGTCAAATTCAATTTGTTCTTCAGGCAATAATTCCATAAAACCCGACATTACTTTTGTTTCTGGATAATTCACCTTGGCATTGAACGGCAGATCATTTGACATTATTGACACCTCTCCTGTATGCATCATAAAAGCAAGTAACCAGCCTTGCTTATTTTGGGCGTCCGACGGGCTTCGAACCCGCGACCCTCAGATCCACAATCTGATGTTCTAACCCCTGAACTACGGACGCCATGTGAGGGTACCCAACGGGACTTGCACCCGCCGCCTCCAGAGCCACAACCTGGCACTCTAGCTACCTGAGCTATGGGTACCACGGCAATCATATCATATTTTCCTTTGTTTCGTCAACAGCTATGAGTATGAAATTCAGATGCATTGCATTTACCCATCTATTTGTAGTAAGACATGTCGCTAAACCCATAAATTTACAACTTGCCGCAAAACGGGAAATGTCTTTGTGTTATTTTTAGAGATGTAGTACTATAAAAAGAGAAGGTATAAATGAGTTCGATACGGTAAATTCAAATTGATCCAAAATATGTCACATTTCAGAATAATTATCACTATTCGAAAAACGTATTTTTGGGCGTTCTATCATACATATGAGAGGTTCCATTGTTCCTCCAAATTCACCTTATGTGTAAAGAATTCTTCATTATAGAAACCTAGAGATTGAAAAATGTGGTTTTTAGCTTTCTTTGCTTGACTAAAGTGTGAAGACATGGTATTATTTTAAGTAGTTCAGGTAGGATATTTTGAAGTAAAGTTGGTGTGCTGTGCTTGCGCATCGCATTAGACGGGAAGACTAAGGAGGATGTATCTTATGTTAAAGAACGTTTATGGGTTTTCTGTTCTTGTCACGGCTGTATTAGTGTATTGGTTATGGAGATGGTTTTCAGCTATAGAATTTACAGCAACAGATGGTTTTATTTACGATTTCCTGAATGAATTTGGACGCCCCATTATTTTGCTACTCTCATCATATACACTGTTTATGACCATACAAAAAACACTTTTGCTCCTGATCGAGCGCGTTACGTGGATAAAAAAATTGTTTTTCAATAAAGAATATGTTGAAGGGTTTTGGGTCGGCTATGTTGAAGAACAAACAAATCCAGATGAAAACTACAAGCCGCGTTTTATGATTGAAGAATTTGAACAAACAGCAACAGATATCTGCGTTCATGGTAGAGGTTATGATGAAACTGGCGCATTATATGTTCAATGGTCTTCATCTAATCATCCTACGTTCCTAAAAAGCAGAGATTTGGCATTTGCTTATACGGACACATTCAATGGAAAGAATGACGAAGATATTAGACGTGCCGATGGGTACAGTCGTTATACTTTAATAAGAAGCAGGAAGGGTTTCTTTCGTACACCTATCAAGCTTGATGGGTTTATCGTCAATCACACAAAGGTAAACCACATACATAAAATGGCTGTTTTGAAAAAGATAGATAATCCACCTATGCTTTATCGAAAAAAAGACAAAGAGAAAGGAGAACATGATGAAGCATCAGGTCTCTACGGGTACTTGTTCTCTGAGGCAAAAAAACTTTATGATAGTCGTCATGAAAATTTTGTAGATGAGTAAAAATTTTAGAGATGAAAAATGCTGTTTTTTATTTGACAAAAGTATACTTGAAGACTTTTAGCTATTCCCGGTGATAAAATCAATGCATTGTGTTTATGAGCCATTTTATGGGGAAAACAAAGGGGGGTATATCTATGCTAAAGAAAGTATATGTCGTGTCGGTTTCAATTACAGCTGCCTTAGTGTATTGTTTATGGAACTGGTTTTCATTAGCAGAATCCCCATTGGCAAATGATTCTGTTTGCGATGTTTTAAGCGCAGTCGTGCGCCCTATTATTTTTGTATTATCGTCACCTACATTGTTTTTAATTACACAAAAAATACTTTTAATTTTAATTGATCGCATTACATGTGTAAAAAAACTGTTTTTCGGAAAAGAATATGTAGAAGGGTACTGGGTCGGTTATGTGGAAGTAAAAGATGGTGAAAATTACAAACCATGTTTTATGATAGAAGAATTTGAACAAACAACAACAGATATTTGTGTATATGGGAAAGGTTATGATGAAACTGGCGACATCTATGTTACGTGGTCTTCATCTGGACATCCAGTGTTACTAAAAGGCAGAAATTTAGCATTTGCCTACACAGACAAATGTTATGGAGGAAGATATGATGCAAGTATATATGAAGGGTATAGTAACTATACTCTTAGAAGTTACAAAAGAAATATTTTACGCACACCCAAAATACTTGATGGGTACATTGTCAATCACACAAGAGAAGATAGCACAAATAAAATTGCCATTTTAAAAAAAATAGATAACCCTCAAAAAAATTATTTAAAAAAGTGCCAAAACCAAAAGAAATCACTTGACAAAGAAGCATGGATAGATGAATACTTGCTCTCTGAAGCAAAAAAACTTTGGGAGGACCATAATAAAAGAATAAAACATGGTCAAGACACAAAAAAAGCAAGCGAAGAGGAAGTATCTTAATTAACTAGATACTCAGTAGCATCAATTTCCTCAGGCTGCGATCGCACGCTCGACAAAGCTAGACAGATACTAGTAAAAAACTTTCCCCACATTCCAGTAAAGACGATTTAGGCATCGGCGGCATGAAGACTTTCACGGCAGATGCAATGGTGCCTGTCACTCGTTTTTAAGCCTCGCCGCACAGGGTGACTGGTACTTTTTTACCACACAAGGCAAATCTTCCTCTGCCTATCAGCGGTTATCCCTTCGAGCTGTGGTGTCCAGAAAAAAAGAGGTAGCAATGATCTGTATAGTCAAAACTAATCGCCTTTACGCAGCACATAAAACGCTCAACACATTTACAGCCTCCGCCCTTCAATAAGCGGTTTCATGATCGACATTATAACCCCAAACAATCCACTCCTGCTATCAAACCCACGAGCTACTTTCGCAATCTCATCAGGTGGAGGAAGCATGAGTCTGATACTTTCGGGCAGGTTCTCATCAAAAGAATACGTAGCCCCCACGCCTATCGGTACATTTGCGGTTTTCAGGATATGCAAAGTGACAGGCACTATTTTTGCCCTTGAGTGGCAACCCCATCCCAAAGATGATTTCGTATGAAATCGTATTTTCTTGAACAACGACGACCGTCCCTGTTTTTTCCTGTTTTGGTTTGGTCGTAAGAGCAATCAAAGGAAGGACTGATTGGAGCTTTGGAAAGGCCGTGTTCCGCTTGACAAAGTTGCTTTTTGGGTATAGCCTATATTATAGAAAGTCCACGAAGGGTACGTTGCTTCCGGTGCGGAAGCCTTGCAAAGTCAGTTTGCATGTCGCGCTTCGGGGCTTTTTTTATTTGCGGGGGCTATAACCAGCCTTCCGGCCACCATTTGAACGATTTCGGGTCGCCGTCCATCGAAACCGCCTTTATGCCGTACCCGCTTATCCTTCCGGATTTCGATTTTCTTACCTGCCCCTTTATCCTTTCCAAGTAACCGGCCTCATAGTTCCCGAACCTGTCGGCAATCATGGCCGCGCCGAGTATGCCGGCGTAAAGGTCGGCCAACTGAATTCCGGAATTTGAATCGGCCGAAATCCATTTGGGCTGTTCCGCAAGGGTGTCGTAATCCCCTAATCGCCAATTCCTGTTCTTGAAGAAGTCAACAGTCGCCGAATGGTTGAATCCCTTGACATGCCCAAATCTTACGCTTGCCTTTCTGCCCAATGCCTCCGTATGTTTAAGAATGCGTTCAAGGGTATATGCGGCGACAATGTTGTAGAATTTCTCGTGGTCGTCGGGCATGGTTTTTTTGTCGGAAACAACATAAACGACCGTAACGCCTCCAGTTTCGCTATTTCCCCCGTCACGTATTTTCTGTATTCGTGTAGGCGGCAATGCTTTCTCCAGTGCAGGGGTGTTTTAAGGGGAATGCCAAGTTTCGTTTTTATGCCGGCTATGCAGTCCTTGACGTTTTGTTGCGCCGAGCTTGGCAGGATAACCGCCGCCATTGCGAAGTATTCGGACGATTTTCGGCTGTGCCCCCTGTCCCCAATTTCGTCAACAAAGGCGAGCAAGGTTTCGCTTTTTATGCTTGTGTCCATTGGTATTTATATTAACCTCGATAGTCCGGTATTACCAGTCCGCCAGCGCGCAATCTGCGCTAGGCTGGTGATGGGTGAAAGAGGCGAGCCTTCGTTTGCAAACGGCAATATAAAACATGGTGCCGCCTATTTAGCAAACGGGCAGGACGGCAACAGGAAACCGCCCCGCATTACAATGCGCATTAACCCAAACCGCTTGCGATTATTTTACCCACCCTAATATTTGTCAAATAACAATACGGCTCTTACCGTAGTCCCTTGAGCTTTTAAGTACTATTCATAATCCCAGACAAAACAAACTCCACGCACGGCACCGCGACGCTGTTCCCCAAAGCCCTGTAGCGTTGCGTGTCCGATATTTCCACGCCGCCCGCGCCGCAAGCCGTCCAATCGTCCGGAAAGCCCTGTATCCGTTCGCACTCCGTGGGGGTTAGTCTACGCAATCCCAAACTTCGCGCCAGATAAGCAACAATCGTTTCGCTTCCCCCGCCCAAGTCGCCACCGTTCGCTTTCAGCGTTCCCACGCCTTCCGCATACTGCCCAAAGCTGGTGGCCGTATAGGTGCATATAACCGGCAGATTGCCGTGTGTTTCAGCCCGCAATGTGGGCGCAATGTCCGCTTTCTCCACACTGATGCTGTCGCCGCCTTGGTCGTTCAGCACAATCAGGCCGTGCAGGTCTTGACCCCCGCCCGCTCCTCCAGTGCCAGCCGTAACATAAGCGGTAGCACCTTCCCACGTCCTG
>Ga0209755_10009440_pt1 | contig 10309 bp, 11 predicted proteins | sample TergutCo191P1_FD_187301 | JGI IMG/M metagenome (GOLD analysis project Ga0209755, IMG submission 187301) | Cornitermes sp. P1 segment gut microbial communities from Petit-Saut dam, French Guiana - Co191P1 (SPAdes) (version 2) | ecosystem: Host-associated > Arthropoda: Insects > Digestive system...
CCGCGCGTGCCGCCGAACCCGCCGCCGCGTGTGCTTCCGCCTCTGGTGAATCCGCCTTGCGAAGGCGGTGGAGGAGCCGCAGGACGCGTACCGCCAACCCCGCCGCCGCGTGGTCTATGCCGCGTGCGTCCCATCAAATAGCCGCCCAGAAATCCGCCGAACATTCCGCCAAGCCCGCCGCGGCGCCTGCCCATGCCGAACCCGCGCCTGCCGAGCATTCCGCCGCCCATGCGCCGTCTTGGCGCAAACAGCAGCCTGATGATAAGCAGCGCGATAATCGCAAATACAATGATGCCCAAGATATCGCCGAAGCTGCGTCCCGTCCCGGGGTTGTCCTGCGCTTCGAGGATGCCTGCGGCATTGAGCGGCACCTCACCGCCCTGCACGCCTTCTGCGGGAAACAGCTCATAAATACGCCCGGACAGCACGCCGAAAAGATTCCGAACGGCGGCATCATAGTCTCCCGCGTCAAAGTGAGGAAAGAAGTGGTTTTCAAATACCTGTTCGAGGTAGCTTGCGCGCATGTGCTGGTCAAGCCCGCCGCCTACAGTCGCCCAGAAATAGCCCTCGGCTGTGGTCATGACGACAAGAATACCGTTGTCGCGCTCCTCGCTGCCTACCTGCCAGTAGTTGAACAACTCACGCGTAAAATCCGCGACATCCCAATTCATCGGAAGAAATTCGGCGATGTAGAACATGACTTCGCCGCCCGTTAAATTGTGCAGCTCGTCATTTGCTTGGACAAGGTAGCTGATTGTGGCGGGTGAGAGTACGCCCGCTTGGTCTACTACCGCCAGGTTCTCGGGCAAGGCGGGTAAGGCCGCGCCCATCATGAAGATAGTGAGTATCGCAAGAAGTGTCAGTTTTTTCATATCATCCTCCTAAAATTCGGGCAATCTGCGTACTATGGCAATATGACCCAGTCCGCGCCATGTGGCTTCATTGAACTCCCGCGCAAGGCGGTTGTAGTCGCTTTGGCGTAGGATTAGCTGTAGTTCCTCTATGTCGGTCATGAAACTATTTATCCGAAGTGATTCGTTTGTACCTATGCCAAGATTGTTTGCATGTTCGCGGATTCTGGAGGCGGCTACAACTGCGCCGTCGTCGCTTCCTGTGTTCAGGATGTGCGGGTCTGCGCGTTCTATTCCTGTCTGCAAGCGTTCTACCCGCTCCCTTGGCCAAGTTTCGGGCGTGTTTGCGTTCATTTCGTAAATCATCATTATATTATGCACCATTTGCAACTGTTCCCAAAGCAGCGGCTCCGCCTCCGCGCGGAAAACCTCTACAACATCCGCACGCATACTGCGGAAGCTTAGCGTAGCGCCAAGCGGGACGCTCACTATCATGATGACAATACTAATCAGCCAAGCGGTACCCCTGTTCTTCAGCATTTAGAGACCCTCCCGCTTAATCATATCGTCAAGCACGGCAATATCCGTCTCTATATCAAGAGCCTTATCGCTGTACAAATTGTCAAGCTGATGCTCAAACGCTTCCTCGAACTGCGCAAGCGATGCCCTTATTTTCTCCAAAGTCGCTAAAATATTCTCGCTCTTAATCCCCTTGCCGTCATATTCGGCATAACTTTCAAGAAACTTCATGGCCGTAGGGTAGTAGTAGTCCATGAAGTTATTGATTTTGCGCGACTGCGCGGGGTTTTTGGAAATCTGCTCAAATATCTGACGGCTAATGCTCTGCAAGCGTGAGATTCGGCGGCTTACCTCCGCGTCTTTAATCAGGCTTTTTAGTTCTTCAAGGCGCTCGATATATCCTCTGCCCTGGCGCAGCCGCTCGTCAAGCTCCTTGTTGCCCGTGGCCTCGTAGGTTACTTCCACCTCAACATCCACGCCCGGGATTTGCCAATCGAAGAACTTGTATGCCAAAACCGAAAGAAGGAGCGCAATCCCAAGGTCAAGAAACCTAACCATAGGAAAAATCACCGCATACAGAAAAAACACCAAAGCCATGCCGTAGATAGGCAACACAGATTTTATACGTTTTGTCATATCGAATACCTCACTATCAAGAGTTCCACACCCAGTTCGCCTTCCATTAAGCCCGTCTTGATGCGCAGGTCTGTGTCTTGGCAGTCGGACAGCGCGGAAAGCAGCCGCTCGTTCGTAAAATGCTGCCCCTGACTCAAACACTCCCGCACAATAAAGTCGCGCAGGTTCAACGCCGCCGCGATTTGCGAACGGTTCATTTTCTTTTCGGCGCCAGCCTTGCACTGGAGAATCATGCGGAACTGCCGCGCCATCATCGTCAGTATCATTAGCGGCTGCTCCTTTGCGGCCAACATGCTGTGGTACTGCACAAGCGCCTTTTCCGTGCGTCCGTTGCAAAGGTTGCCGACAAGGTCAAAAATCCGCGCTTCCAAGGATTTTGTGCATACCGCGTCTATGTCGGCTTTTGTGATTTCCGTGCGTGTGCCGAGATAATCGCCGAGCTTGTCGGCCTCGGCATAGATGGCGTCCATCCCCTTGGGCACGGTTTCGAGCATCAGCCGAGCCGTTTGCTGGTCGATTGTCTTGCCCTTTTTCCCAAAGATATTCCCGAGCCAACGGATTAATTCCGCGTCTGTTGGGGACGTACACTCTACTATACGTCCTTGGGCAGCAATTTGTTTGTAAAGACGGTTACGTTTATCGGCGGCAGTCTCCACAAAGACCATGACCGTGCTTTCCGGGATGGTCGGCAAATATTTCGTAAGCGTCTCGGTATCGTCCTTGCGCCCGGGGGCAAGCAGCTGCGAATCCTTCACGAAAACAAGCCGCCGTTCACTCAGAAAAGGCAAGGTATCAGCCGCGTCCGTCAAGTCCGCTATGTCAAATTCCTTGCCCTCGAAAGTGTCGCAGTTCATCGTAATATCGTCCACCGCGTTTTCCGTAAATTGCCCGGCGTAATGGCGCACCAAATAAGCTTCCTCGCCGTGAAGCAGATAAACGGGTTTATACTGCCCGGTTTTGAAATCGTTCCTAAGTTCCTTAGACAACTTTGATTAACTCATCCATTTCTATTTTCAGCGCGTCCTTTTTAGGCGAGTTCCCAACCCGCACGTAGGAGCCTGTAACGGCGTTTGCCACAAAAAGCCGCTCGGGCAGCGTAAGTACGCCCTTTTGTACATGCGTGGAAATGTAGCCTCCGTTAAAATTATCGCCTGCGCCTGTTGTGATTACCGTTTCGGTGGCGTTCCGCTGACGTACTACAGCCGCGCCTTCGGACTCGCTTGCCCCCACCGCAAAAAACGGCGTGTGGATTAGTAGCTCGTCCAGTCCGAGTTGTTCGCGGGTGTAGGCCATGTCGTCTTCGACCCCCGGGGCAGGCTCGTCCCAGCGGAAATCGCGTCCCATGAAGCCGAGCAGGATTTTGCCCTCATGCTCGTTCATGCTTAGTGTCATCGGCACCTTTTTATTCAAGACGGACAGTGCTTTTATTATGCCGAGAATCTCGTCCTTTGGGCGTCCGACGATGTTTGCGAAATCGAAAAACAAACGGTGGCACTTGCCGCTTGCCAGAAAATTATCGATTAGATTAGTAATAATGTCCTCGAAAACGCGTACGTTTCCAAGATAGCCGAAGCCCACCACATCCGCTTCCGAAAAGGCCTTCCGCAAGCCGTCCATGCCGAGCGTGTCCACTAAAAACTGCCATGTGCGTTCCGCCGAAGGTTTTTTATCAAATCTATGGCTTCCCATGAAGACTTTGCTGTCATGGAACTCGTATATGGTGTTGTAAACCGGCTCGCCGAGCGATAGCGTATTGAACTCCTTCATTTCTTCAAAGACAGGGTCCATTTCGCCCAGTCCGAACGCGCCGAGGAGTGTAAGCTCGCCGTGCGTACCGAGCAAGCGGCCGGCGGCTTTTCCCGTATTCGCGGCGAAGCCCCCGTGCGAACGGCGCTTCTGCACGCTGCCGAAGGACATTCCGCCCGAACCGCGCTCGAGCATTGCGTTAGCGAAATCGCTTAGCTTCTCGAAAAACTTTGACTCGCCAGAGCGTGCGGACGGGTTGGTGATATTCCAGACCTCGTCCACGAAGCCGTCGTAGCCGATAGTGATTTTGCCGTTTTGCTGTTCGTAATAGTTGTTGATTTTTTCAACATTAATATTCCCCACAGGTATCATCCCTTCCACTTTTTGTTTATTTTATCACATAATATATAGGAGGTAAATCATGAATGACAATGGCCCAAGACCGGAAGATTATGACGAACACTACCGCAGGACAATGAGGCGCAGCAGGAATAATAAAATTTTCCTTGTGATAGCGCTGCTTTTGCCTGTTATGGCGATAGTGTTCGGCTCTGTTGGATTTTTTGGGATTAGACATGCGAATGTGGGTACGGTGCATGTGCATAGCGAGCGGCTTGGCTTGGCGGTGCTTGACAGCGCAGGGGCAGCAAGCGGAGACTTGCGCGTTGCGGCGGCGGATGTTTCGGATTTGCATATCGATATGCGGAACGGCGCGCTAAGCATCATCAGCCACGAGGAGGATTTTGTACAGGTGCGGAGCGGTTCCGCGATTAGGTACAGCTTAGGCGGCGGAGTCCTGACACTTGAAGAAAACCGCAGCGGAGCGCTTACCGTGTTCGTTCCGCTTGACATGGAGTTTGACAGCGTGCAGCTTTACGGCAGAAACGGCGCGATTAGCGTAATCGGCTTCGCCGCGGAAAATTTGCATGTAGAAAACAGGAACGGCAGTGTCAACGTGATTGACATGGTGGTAAGCGGCGACTTGCACTTAGAAACCCGCAACGGTAATGTTCATGTAAACAACGTGCTTGCCGACGAGAGCCGCGTCAGGTTCACGACTCGGAACGGTCGCGTCTTTGTGTCATAAAATACCACGCGCATACCGCAAAACCGCGTAGCCCTGCCGTGGATGACACGGCTATCCACACGCCGAGCAGCCCCAGTGCGGTGCGCGAAAGTACGACCGCGAGGCCTACGCGGATTATGTTCGAGCTTATGCTGATTATGGACGGGGGAAGGGTCTTGCCCTTGCCCCGAAACGCGTTTGTGCCTACGTATTCGAGGTTGGCGAAAATTTGGCTTGCGGCCAAGATGTACATATATGTGCCGAAAAGCCTGCTCATTTCCGGGTCGGCGGCGAACTCCGGCAGGAAGATGTTCAAAATAACACTGCTGCCGAGCGCTAATACGCCCGTCACGATTATCCCCCAGCAGACCAAAATCATAACGGAATAGCTGACCGCCTTGTTGACGCGGTCGAGTTTTCCTGCGCCGAAGTTTTGGCCGACGAAGGAAGTTAAAGCCGCGCCGAAGCCCGCGCCCACAAGCCACGACAGGGACTCGACCTGCGTACCCACGCGGCTCATTGACAGCGCAAACGCGCCGAAGCTTACTTCTATGCGCGTTGTCACCATTGTAAGTAGCGGCCATAGGGTTTGCTCGGCGGAAATCGGCAGGGTCAGCTTGAAAATGTGACGCGCTGTTTCCGTGCAGAATTTTGTGCGGAAGCGGTATGCTTCGAAGGGTCGGTTTTTGAAGCGGGTAATCGCAAGCAGGCGCACGAAGAAGACGGTGTACTGCGAAATCACACTGGTGACAGCCGCGCCGATTACCCCAAGCTCGAGTACGAAAATGAATATCGGCGTCAGAATCATATTCAGAATAAGCCCGCTGCTTCCGATTATAAACGGCGTGCGCGAGTTCCCGGAGGCCACGAAGGAACCGTCGATGGCGTTCGCCATGAACATAATCGGCATACCAAGCGCCATGATGGACAGGTAAGTGACCGCGTAGGCGGCTACGTGGGCTTCTTGGAAGTTGAAAAAGCCGATTAGGTGATGGCGGAACAGCAGTATGAACGAGGCGTACAGCACGCCGAGCATAGCCGCGATGTGGAGGGCTGTGCGGGAATAGCGGTACGCCGCGTCGATATCGCCGCGCCCGCGCGCCTGCGAGACGCCGATTTCCGCGCCTACCCGGCCTATTATCATGAGCCCCACGGACAGCCAGATGAAAAGCCCGGATGTGCCGGTCGCGGCAAGGGCATCGCTGCTGACGCGCCCTAGCCAGAACATGTCGGTTATGTTGTATGCCATGTTCATTACTTGACCGCCCGCGATGGGGAGGGCCAGGCGCAGGAGGGTGGGGAAGATTTTGCCTTGGGTTAGGTTTGAGGTCATTTGTCCACTACCCCAACCTGATAATCGTCCTCATAAACAATCTCACCGGCGAAATCCGTATAAACAATGTCATAAGGTATTTGGTGCTTATTCAGCAGTTCAAACATAGGAGCCAGGCGTTCAAACATTATTTTTGCGTTATCGTTGTTTTTGAAAAAGGTTATCGCGCCTTTGGTGTTAGCATTGGCATCGTCGTTATTTTCTCCGTAGAACGGCGGGTGCGGGAGGTTTTCTTGAAACCATTTTTCGGCTTTTATATATTTTTCTTTGTCTTCTTCGCTGAATTTTCCGTTTTTTACGTTGCGCCAGCATAGGACGAAAATGCCTACGGGTTTTTTTGTTATCCAGGCTGTTTCTCTGCCTTGGATTCGTACGTATTTGGGTAATGTCATTTGGGTTACGCTCCTTTTACTCGACGGTTAGCACCTTACCGCAAGCCAGCGAAATCGATTTGTCAGGGCTTACATACGGCTCCGGCTGTAAATTATCAATGAAGTAAAAGCAATCATCCTGATTGTCTTGGAAGGGTCTGAAATATTCGATGACATTATCTCCCAAGAGGTTTTGTTTTATTTCTTTGCGTTTCGGAGTAAACGCCCATACGCCTAAAAGCAGCCGGTTGCCGATTCTCATGCCTGGCACTTGAAAAATATATCCGGGAGTTGAACCGACATAACCTCCCATTGTTGCGTCTCGGCGCGGAAGTTTATCTAAGCCGTACCATTCGTACATTTCACGGTTTATGACGGTTATATATGCTCCTGTGTCGTACATAAAACTTATACCGTCTGAATCTGTACCGCCATCGCGCACAATTGGGATGTCAACATAGACATGGCCTTTGCTTCGGATGTATTCAATTTTGGTCTTCTCATCAATCGTGAGTGTCATCCTCGTCACCAACCAATTCTAAGGTATGAAAAAACCCCATCACACCCGGAACGCTGTCGTAGTCAAAATCTCTGTCCGTTCTTGGGGCGTACTGCGGTTCTTTGAACTTATCGTAAAACCCGTCGGATTGCCCCTCGAAGATAGAATCCGCCACTGCTACAGGTATACCGCCAAGAAGTTTTCGGTAAGGAGAATAATTACAGTTGGTAATAAGTATCCATTTCCCAATGTATTTTTCTTCCATTTCCTCAAAAGTCATATAACTTGGGTTATCTATCAGCATACGCATATTTACTTGCCCCTTTCACCTTCGCCCAATTATAACACACCCGCCAACCACCGCGCCACGCCATCCTCCTCATTCCCCCCGCAAATCTCATCAGCACAAGCCTTAGCCTCATCAAGCCCATTCTCCACCACCACCGCATGACCGCAATACTCCAGCATATCAAGGTCATTAACATCATCCCCAAACGCAACTATCTCCGCGGCATCAATCCCCCAATACCCCGCAAGCGCAGCCACCGCCTTAGCCTTCGTAGCTTCCTTATGCATCAACATAGCAATGTCATCCCGCGCTACGTATATATAATGATTTTCATATAGATACCGATTCATCAGCGCAAGGACATCTGGGTCTTTCGCCAGAGCGTATACTTTTTCGATTTGTATATTCAAAGTTTTGAAATCAGTTTCTTCGTAATTACCCAGCCACGGCCATTTTTCCTTCGTGGTATAATTCGCGTAATGCTTGTTGTTGCTTTCTGCCACTATATAGTAGCCTGCGGCGTCTGCTTTCAGTAGTAGCTCGCGCACCTCGTCTATGGGGATTAGCTTGTTATAGATAACCTTGTTTCCTGCATGGGCTATTGCGCCGTTGTTCTTAATTCTACCGTCAAGCGTTAGAGGGGCGGTGATTATATCAGCGCTCAGTCCTCTGCCTGTCGCATATGCAAACTTGATTCCTTTTGCGCGGCATTTTTCCAGTATCTGTACGCTGTACTCCGAAATCGTCTTATCTTCACGCAGCAGCGTTCCGTCCAGGTCGGTTACAATCATCTTAATATCCGGCATTTTTAGCCCTCCCGAAAAAATCAATCACAGGCAGCAAAATCATAGCCGTCAGCCCGCCTGCGAAGCCGTTGTTGTATAGGTTCATGCCGCCGTGGAAAATGCCGACTTGCGTTGCTAGTGTCAGGTGCAGGAACCCGGCGGCGAGCCCCCAGCGTAGTCCGAACTTCCGCACAAGCGGCGAAAGGCAGGTCGAAAACAGCGCGGCTACCAGAAACTCGCGGTCGTTCGGCGGGGTGCCTGTTGCGAGAAAGTTTGCGCAGGCGGCAAGCATGGCGCCCGCCATTAGCGGTGCCGCGCTCGGCAATGCCTTGCCGAACGCGCCGAAACCTACCACCGCCAAAATCGCGCCAAGCACAGGGCCCGAGTACTCGCCCCGCACCGCGAACATGAACGCAAGGCACGATAAGCCCAGTATTCCCATCGCGATGTACGACTTTTCCGCGTGGCGTTTATAGTAATCGTTGTCCTCGGCGTCAAGATTAAAGACCTCCGCAAGCGAAAACTTCCCGCCCGCGCCAATCACGCCGCACACGATAAAATACGCCGAAAGGACAAACAGAAAGAGCGCAAGCTGCGCATTATACCCGCTGCTCCAGACGTTTGCTGTACCGAAATCTATGCCGAAATTTCTGAACAGCGCGAACAAACACAGCCCAATCAAGCCCGCAGCGAAGCCCACGTTATACAGATTGTAGCCCTCGTGCGCCTTCCGCATAGCCGCGGCTACGGGGTTCATTATGAATCCGATGAAGATGCCTATGGCAAGCCCAAGCGCAATCCCGCCGCCCATCGGCAGCACGAAGGCCAACTGTGTGACCGCGGGTGCCAGGCACGTTCCCAAGACCGCTGGCAGAATACAATTCTTGAACGGCACGCGCATGTACTTGCTGTACAAATACCCGCCCAGGATAATCGGAAGCATGTTGAGCGGGTTCTTGCCGAAGAACGCGAAGCCTGTCACAAGCCCGAGAGTTCCGATTGTGAGCCCGGTCGGCTCGTGCTTTGCCAGTGCGAGGGCGGCTATTGTCACAAGCCCCGCCAGTCCGACGTTTACAAAAGCCGCGCCAAGTCCGCCCACGGCTATATAGTCCGTCACAAGGATATCGGGGCTTACTGCAATCGCAAGCAGCCCGCGCGCGATTTCCGGCGGGCGTGCATAGATTAGCCCCTGCAAGATGAAAATGGCGAACAGAACAGCCTGCACAAGGTAAGGTTTTTTCATCAATCCAGCGCTCCGTAAATCTGCTGCCATACGCCGGGGCTTTCGAGCCCGCGCCGCCAGCTTGCCACGCCCGCCAGCTCATGTTCGCGGAAGATGCGCATTTTTTCGGAAATGGAGCGTTCGCATTCCAGCCAAATGCGGTATGTGGCGTAGTCATCGGTGAAGTTTACGTAATACGAACCGATTTCTGAGTCCCAGACGGGCAGCGCGTCCCATTCTTCGATAAGCGCCCACGGGCGTGCCATGCCTGTGTTGCTGATTGTGTGTCCGTCTGCTGTTACGCGCCATATGCGGTTGTAGAACGGCAGCCCCATGATTAGCTTCTCCCGCGGGATTAGCTGCAACGCGTCCCGCACGGAGCGTTCTACGAAACCCAAGGACGCGACAGGCCCCGGCTCGGGCGAGCCGCTGTAGTGTTCGTCGTAGGTCATGATTGCGACAAAATCCACCGTCTTGCCGACCAAGTCGTGGTGGTAGTGACGGAACCACGGCGCAGGCACAAAGGTCGCGACAGACAGTGTCGAATCAATGCGCCGCATTTCCACCGCAAGCTCGCGCAGAAACTGCACGTAATATCCGCCGTCCGTGCCGCGGATGTGTTCGAAGTTCACGTTTATCCCGTCTAAGTTGTATTCTTGTACGAAGCCGATTAGCTGGGCGATTGCATACTCGCGCGCGCGGTGGTTCGTCAGGATAGCGTGGGAAATTTCGCGGGTGGAGTCGAAGATTTTCGCCCAGACTTTTACGCCGCTTGCGTGCGCCCATGCCACGTAGTCGTGGCTTGCGAAGGAGATTATGTGTCCGTCAAGGCGGTACGGGTCGAAGTTGAACCATGTGGGCGAGATTACGGTCAGCCCGTGGGGCAGGGGATTGTTCATGGCGGTGACGTTGCCTTGCGGGGCTGTTATCATCTCCCAGCTTAGGTTGATTGGCGCGGCGCGGGCGGGCGCGGGCGGTTCGGCGGGAATCGG
>Ga0209755_10009441_pt1 | contig 10309 bp, 5 predicted proteins | sample TergutCo191P1_FD_187301 | JGI IMG/M metagenome (GOLD analysis project Ga0209755, IMG submission 187301) | Cornitermes sp. P1 segment gut microbial communities from Petit-Saut dam, French Guiana - Co191P1 (SPAdes) (version 2) | ecosystem: Host-associated > Arthropoda: Insects > Digestive system >...
GGCCAAGGGGGACAACAGTGAACTCCAACAGCTTTACTGAAACACTAGAAGTCTGAATGCTCACCTTCTTCAAGATTTTTTTACAAGAAAAATGTCTGAAATGTTGCTTAACCATAACAGTGCTAGGCCATACGTGATTGTATGCACTATGGAGGCCGTCACTGACTTTGGACAGATAGTGCTGCAACATTCACCGTAGAATCCTGGATTGGCACCATCAGATAATCACCTGTGTGGTCCTTTGAAAAAAGCATGAGAGGACACCATAATGCCAGTGCAGAAGTACTGCTGAATGTTGTGTGCCGGTGTCTGCAGAGGAGAGAGAGCAACTCTTACTAGGCAGGAATACATGCTTTTGTTCAAAGATGGAAGAAGACTGTTGACAAATTTGGAGACTACTGAAAAATAACTCTGTCTTTGGCATTGGTGTATTGAAGTTCTCAGAAGTTTCCATGTGTTCAGCTTGCAAATTGCATGAAATGAAAAATGGAGACATTACTTTCTGACTGCCTCTTGTGCAGAAGGTATAATTGTTCTGTCTTGGTACAGCCTAAGGGAAGAACATAGGTTGAAGGTTTTTTGAGAACAAATAATGATTCTACTAGCCACAGTGAGCGCTCTTTGAATGTCACTGCCCATTGACACAATTTTTACGTGTCATTTTACCTTACATTTCCTCCCATGAAAGGTTGTGAAGTGAATTAATTATGGTAGGTCTGGTGGGTGAGAGACAAAGATGCACACCTAAGCTCAAATAATACCTTTCTCAGGGTTCTAATTGGATGTGCTCTGGCAAGCAAGAAAGTAAGCATTTAAGAGATTATTTAAATGAGCAAAAGTTAGGACTTGAATGTAGGTAGTACTTTACAGCATTACAAAAGATGCACTTTCTCATAACAAGTAGCTAGTTACTGAGTAACTGTGTGTCTGCATTTGGTGTTTGTGAAATATACTTCTGTGTCTACCTACAGAGGTGAAGGTAAGATGACTGCCAGAACCATTCATTGCCACTCTTTTGCTTTGCTCTATTGGGATAGATGTAGCCCTGCTGTTTATAGCTTGCCAATTTTTCACTTGTGGCAAAAGAATAGCTTTGGTGGACTGCCCAAGTGGGTGTGCAGTACCAATTTTAGGAAATATATGTGGTTGGAGACACTGTCCATTTGGCCAGCATTGTTGACAGTGTGAATAATGACACACAATTCTTGTGTTTAGTTGAGACAGTTTTAATTTTTACTAAATTGTTATTATTTGGGATTACTGTAGTGACATGCCTGTATCATAATTACACTAGTTATTCACACATACATAACCTGATGCTTGGTTTCATTTCTGCACATGTCGTAAATTTTGTATGAGACCAACTTCTGCCACTGGTTGATACTTTGTCATTAGCAATGTGATCAGATTCGCATGGCCTTGCATGTTTTGCACAGTAGTGATGTGCTGACTCTCTCACAGCTGAAACTTCAGTATGTTGCATTGTAACCCTGTAGCAGAAAATTTTGAATGGTTGTGGAGAGTTACGTGCTTTGGATTAAATCAAAATTCTCCTTGGTCATTGCTTAAAGTGTTTATATTGGTATGAGGAGCTGCGGATGCAGTTGGGTGTATGAAGCTTGCAGATTCTCTTCCAGTAACTCCTTTCTTCCATGAGGGTCAGTGTCTATGTGAACTTTGCAGAAAGTAGCTACAGCCATGAGCTGAAGCACACCTACAGCCAGCTGGTCTACAAACAAATGCCCAAACATTGCAGTCTGTGAAGCTCAAAGAAAAGTTAAGACTGAAGTAGGTTTATGACCAGACAGCTTGTTCACTTTGCTCCATAGGATACCCTATCCAGGAACTAAAGCAGAATGTGACTGTCACACTGCCTGTAGCATAAAGCACATCGTTTTGTTAACTGTGCATAAGTTTGCATTCAAGATGTGTTATTTCACAAAACTATTAATTTGGTACCAGTGACTAGGCAGGGTATGACTGGGTTCCTTCATTGCTGGCTTGTTGGTCATTCATATAGAATACATCTTGATCCTTACTGGCCACAAACAAAGGAAGAATTTGCCCCAGGAATGAAATGCTGTTCTGATACAGTATAGTCTTAGCAGTATGACAGCAAAAACACTGTCAGTGACAGATGCTGGAAAAATCGCATAAATCTTGTGGTCTGAATGTTAATAGCCCAGCCCACTCCAAATATAGGGCCTATGACATTGTAATATGACTTAGTGTCTGTCCAAGGAGCCTCCTTTTGTCATGGTGAATGTCATATCCTCAAAAGTAACGAACATGACATGTAATGAGGATTGCTGCAATTTAAGAGTTGAAATGCAGCTGCATCAGTGAATGCTGGCATCTGCAGTTAGGTGATTTCTGTATTATAATGTTTTTCTGTGTCCTGGTAAATGTGAGGGTGGTCCACTTGAAATCAGAGTGGGGAAATGAAGATACAGGAAGTAATATCAGGTTGGAGGGAAATGGATAATGAGGGTAGGATTTGTTTTATGGTATTTAAAATTTTGTGTTTGATTTGCTTTGCAGGTGTAGCAGAAATCATCCTTCGAACACAAACAAAGTTGAGCTTGAAGTGTATGGCTGCTAAAGCTGTGAAAACCTATAATATTACTTACCAAGGACAAGTCCCACGGTCTCTTGAGAGTTTTATCGAACTCCATGGCCCAGGTGTGAAACAGGGATGACTATAGTGGTGGAGATGTAACAGTGCGTGTGATTAATGTGACATTTATGAGGTGAGGGTCCCAGATGGACATTATGTTACTTGTTACTTTTATTTCCAAAGAGTCAAAAATGTGTGCTAGTTTGTGCAGCTTTTATTTATAGGTTTGATACTCGTTTTTAATGTAAAAGAAATACTGAGACCTGTCATTCTTATTGCCAATTTCATGTTCTGTGTCCATCTTGTAATGGCTGTAATATTCCATCATACATCTATTTTCTTTTCAGTAATTTTCTCCTTATATACTTCCTGCATGCTTTATCCATTAGAACCAGCCATTGTACAATACTCTTATCAATCTCTTCATCTACCATTATGTCCAATTTTTCATATGTGTGTGATTGGCTTTTATATGTCTCTGTGTTTTTCACTTCACTGCATGCAAGTTTGACTTTTATGTGTTCAACTCTGAGAAATCCAGTTTGTTCATTATTCCTCATATATGTCAGTAGAAATGGCAATGTATATGCCAGATATTGTTTTAAACAATAGGCCATGGATGATACTGTAACTGCCAGTTGCATAAAGACTGCTTCAACTGGGTTTTCTGATATTTTTTTTTATTATTTATTTATTTATTTATTTATTTTTGTTTTATTTATTTTTTTTTTTTACAAATTTATATAATTTGAATGGACTTTTTATTTGTTTTTGGATGAAACTGCAAACATTACTTTAAGTGAAGTACTGCAGGTTTGGAAAATCAGTGAAGATGTTATGTGAAGAGCGTATTTGCTGGATATCCACATTGATCATTATATAGTCTGATCATATTGCAACAGGAGCTGACATATCCCAGATTAGTGACTAGACTAAATGATTAGGACTTGATTTCCAGCATCCACACATGTAAATTTACCATCGCATGTAGACCAGCTGTGGGGCCCATTTAGCCTTGTATTCAATGAGCGTGAAGTTTGCCACTCACTTCCATCAAGTATAAAGATTGTATTGTGCTGTACCTTCATTCCCCCAAATGTCATGCCATAATGCTTAATGAAGCACAAGTTCTACTGTGCCTTTACCTGTAATCAGCCAATAGTAAAATACCAATGATGATCTGGTATCCTTGCAGTGTTCTGGGTACTTTGTTTCCTGAGAATCACAAATAAGGGAGGGACTCTTGCCTGTTTGAAAGTATGTCTGCAAATTTGAGATAGTTTTTAACGTATATCATAAATATAGTATGTGATTAGTTAAAGAAAGGAATTGATTCTTGGAGGAAAAAAATAAACCATACAAAGTATGGTGAAATTAAAACAGTTGTAAACACATATGTCTACATTTAGAAACATGGGGTTCTATCTTATTGTAAAAAAACATTGTATCTTGGATAATTTGTGGAGTGCATGTAATATTTACATTTGTCACTCACAGTGGCTGGTCGCACATCTCCATTTTGGCAGCACCGTACAAATATGAATGGATAGCTATCTATGCATGACCATACCTTAAGCATCAGAACGTATGAATTCTGTTTTTGCATGTACCATATATACATGTGCGTGTGTGTGCACACGTGTGGTGAATATAGATAAAATAAATTATGACAGAAGTGTGAAACATGCCTGCAGGGCACAATTTGTATAGCGTAATCTTTCCCAATGGTTACCACTAGAATACAAAATATAAGCGACTTGTGACTGTTCAATTGCGTTCGTTCATATCTGTGTGTGTACAGTGGCATTACACTTTGAATCCCCTTCGTATATTTACGTGGTAACATATCACTTATGTTGTTGAAAACTTCTAGTACAGTGTAACACTACTAAAATTCTTATGATTAGTGAATTTGAATATGAAATTAAGGAAATTTTCGACTGAAATTGCTGACTTAGGAGTATAGAAAACGAATGTTAAATGCGGTACAGTGTTAAACTAAGGAACATTGATTGGTTTTTCTACTGTAATTCCACTTTCATTAGCTGTAACTATTGAGAGATGACAGGACACATTTCTTCCAAAGCCTAGTTGCTATTCTGGTTGAGCAGTTCTGGCTCTCAATTACCAATGGCTCATCACAGAGGTCCTGCATTGAATCTTCGGTCAGTCTGCCAGGACTTCTGCGATAGACAAAGTGGCACTGGAGCAGTTTTTTCTGGGAGTTATGTGATTAGCCTAGCCAGATATTGTGCCTGTGTCTCATACTCATACATACTCAGAAGCTGGTACAGTATGCACTGGTAACAAGGAACTCAGTCTCAACATACTGTTGCATGAATACTGCCTAAAACTGAAATTTTTTCATTTCCCATTAAGTTGTATTACAAGCTGTTCTTGTTGTATATCAGTTGGTAGGTTCTTTTAATATATTTTATACCTGCCCCTTATGCTGTTTACTAACATTTTTCCATCTGTTTTTAGTGTTCCTTCACTGATTGGTGTTTGGAGACACCTTCTGTGATCATCAGCTACCCTTTGGTGATGGTGGCAGGTTCTAACAATTATATGTTAATGTGGGGCTGCCAGGGGAAAAAAAAAATTATGTTTGAAATTGATTTGTGTGTTTATTGAACTCTGAAGTTTTTATCCCAGGTTTGCTGTTTGACAGACACAGTGGAGACTAGCTGAAAATGGGCCTTCACATACTACCTTTTGTCTATCATCTGTCACACACTAAACTATGTTTCATCACTCACATATTAGTTCTTGCTCCTAAACATGATGCCTTTCATTAACACTCTCTTCTTGGAGCCTCCAGCCAACTGCATTTCCTACACAAAACATCAGATGTTTATGTGCACTTATTAGATGTCTGTTAAAGATTGTAGTTTTCTCACAAATATACTACTTTGTGTATCATTAAAGTTTTTCTGTTAAATGTGTAACTAGTAAAAAGTTTAAAATAATTAAGATCACAGGCTCACTATTTAACACCCTAAAATTCTTCATTTGTAGAGATGTACAATGGCAAAACAAGTTGAAACTGAAAACAGCTAAAGTACTAAAATCTAGGTACATGTGGAAATGTGCGATGGTATTTTGTTTTCATATCATCCTTGTTTTTTGTCTTGGAAAAGTATAGAATCCAAAATTGGGTGTGGTCATGGCAGTTTTTTGCATGTTTACCACGTCATGTATGCGTCAGGTGTGCTGCACACCAGATGTGCATTTGATGTGTTTTACCTTTGTGCATCCCTACAACTGAAGAATCTTAGAGTGTTAAATAATAGTGAGCCTGCAATCTCATCTATTAACTTTTAACCTTTTTACTAGTTACCTGTTTAGGTGGAAAACTTTAATGATACAGAAAGTAATATAATTGTGAGAAAACTGCCCTCTTTAACAGACAGCTGATAAGTTCACATACACATTTGATGTGTTGTGAAGGAGCTGCAGTTGGCTTGATGCTGTGTGAAGATGGTGTTAACAAACACAAACGAGCAAGAACTAATATGTGAATGAAGAAACACAGTGTAGGGCATGACAATTGGCAGATAAAAGGATAGTATGGAACATGGCACGTGGTATGTGTAATATTAAAATAGAAGCGTCACCATGTTACATAATTCGTGCACTAAAATTTATTTTGTTCAAGGGCAAAGCATGAACTTAATTACTAACTGGTAACAGAACCTAAGTTTCAGCACTGCTAGTACCAAAACCTGCTACTGGATCCTGGTCTCTAAGAGTCCAATCCAAATTCACATCTTGTACAACGTGATTCTTATCTAAGGTCACTTGATTCATGCTGTCCATCTGCTGCTTGTTGTTCAAGGGCCCTATCAAAATTCTGTATGCATTTCTTGTTTCGTCCATTAATTGTACAGATTTACTTCAGTTAAATTCATGCGGTAATGCTATTTATGATTAAGTATATTCAGATATATTCAGCATATCTGATACTGTGTACTGCTTAATGTTTTTCTTCAACTCTTAATGCTATATGTCCATCTATCATTGCTGTAGAAAAAGATATTTTTTTGTAACGTTTGGTGGTTAGAATTACTCAGATTTGTATGGAGATTGAGTTGCTTGTACAAGGTTATTGATGCAATGTCGGATTTACATTTAGGAGGCGCCCGCATTGACTCATGATTGAAGTGTTTTCTTGTTATTCCTCTCTATGCAGATGTTGCAGCATTACCTGAAAATGGGCCAGAACATTTACATATTGAATCACTGTAACATAACTCCATTTACATCAGCAGTTTTATATAGCAAGCACACCAGATCTGAGCCTCATTGATCCCCTTCTGCCTTCAGACAGTCCAAATTAAGTGTAAATAGTGATTGTGTCAGTATACCATTATCTGAATCATGGTGGTAAAGATGCAGTCCAAATAAAGAAAATAAAAATATAAAAATATTGTTGTATGACTGTTATTTAATGGTTATCATATATGAATGCAAAATGTTTGGCACTTGACAATGCAGTTCATACATTTGCCACCTTCAGCTTTGCATACAGCAGCACAAGCTAGCAATAGATTAACATGCTTTCATTTTGTTGGCAGTTGATGTTGGTTGGAATAAGAGTGTGTGAATGTAATTATGCAAGGGGGGGCCACGTTTCCAGAGTAGAAGTGATGTTAAACGTGGATGTAGGGGAAGCTCACATTTTTTTCACCCAATTACTTGCTCTCTGAACTTAAATATTAATGATTGGTCAGTTACAAATTCATGGCTGTGTGATGCTTGTAGGTATTCTGAACTGTCTGTTGACCATAATTTGCCTGTATTTAAGATTTTAGGTTTCCATGGTGATGACTATGAAGATTACTGTCTTATGGGATGTGATGTCATGTAGTACAATAAAATTTGTCAGACTCTATGGCATCATGCCCCAGGCAATAGTAATGTTCATGCATATATTCTTTAAGTCATTGTTCCTCGGTAAGAATGTAACAGGTTTTACTTGTCAGTGTCGAAGAACTGCCAGTTAACCCAGCCGAAACTTTGTTGTTCTTATTTTTACTCTTAGTGATGTCATCTCAACTCTGACGGCTTAAAATTCAGAATGGCATTTGGATAAGTTCTGGAAACTTCCCTGGCAACTAATTACATGTGTTGACAGAACTTCAAAATATCAAAAAGCACCAATCATCCTCCTGTCTAGCGTTCACCTCCAGAAGGAATTTATCATGACGCCAACCGAATGTCTGAACAATTGAAGACCAAACAGGCACACATGACCGTAGATGACATCTGTTCAGTTTCTGATATAGCTATGCCTGTTAGTAACTGGTGGTAACATAATGCATAGCAAGTACTGTTATATGTCAAGTACATTTACAGTTCCAACATGTTTATGTTGTGGATGTGAAGCAGATCTGTGAGGGACAGAGATAGATGCATCTTGTATTAAAGTTTCTGTGACATCAAGTGTAACATTCAGATGGTCAAATCCACTGCAAGTTTTTCTCCATGCCTTCCCTTCCCTTGCCACTAACTAAGATAATTTTGGGAATGTGAAGAATATGGGGCTTTCAGGATGGTTCAGAGCCCATGTTACCTTTAATTCCCCCTCTGAGTCATCATCCTACCATCTGGGGAGGTGGAGGGCACAACAGAATTTGACTTTCACCATTGTTGAGGCAGGTGCTGGTCAGAAAATTAGAATAGACTGTGACTGGAAACCCAACAACCAGAGAGTGTCTGGAAACAAAAGTGCTGTGGAGAAGGTTTGACGTAAGAGAGGAAGTATTGGAGAAAATTACATTATGAGGTATTATTTTTATTGTTCACAAGATGCTGTTAGAGTATGTTACTCATCAAGGGTGAGGGGGGTAGGACATGTATGATACTTGGGTGAACAAGAAATGCATTCAAAATTTTGATTTGAAAACCTTATGGAGAGAGATTACATGTAGGGCATGTATGTACATGTTAAATTAACATTGCAGTTTATTTTGAGCTGGTGAGTAAGTGTGTGGACTACATGAGGATGGGCCCAGTAGTGGGCACTTGTAAACATGTTAATGGACATTCAGGTTGCAGGAAACCTGAATGAAGTCTTGACCAGATGAGCGACTGTTAGGGCTCAAGTTCAGACCCTACAGTACCTGTATGGTTATATTCACTTCCATGTTAAACAAAAGAATTTATTTGTGCATTGAAAGTTAAATAAGTGGTCATAGGGAAACCACTGATTGTTTTCAAAAGCAGTATAACTGTAGTTTTCATGGGATGATAAAACTGCCAGAATGTGAGAGATGTGTTCTGATTCCAAGAACATGTGAAGTAGCACTAGTGCTGAAAGTGTTAGTGTTCATAGCCACTGTGATGAGAGCCATCTGTTCTACTCTTAGGTGAAAGTAATGTTTCAGCATGACACCACCCAGTTTAGGTTATGTCTACCTGTTTTTATACATATGTACTTAATAGCTTCAGTTTTCTTGGAAAACATTCTGTTGTATATTATTGTTTGAATTGTAAAATAAGGTAGCTTTTGTTACTTGTTTGTACACAAGTTAGTTGATGGAAAACCCATCCAAAATTTACAGAACCTATTAAATCAATTTCAATTAAAGAACATTGTTTTTTGCATTTAGATGGATAGTTGCTGAAAACTGACTGATTAGGTGTGAATGCTATTGACAAATTCTTGTGTGCTGGAACAAGTTGCTACTTTGTGTACAAGAGTGTAAATAAAGTGGTAAAGTGAAAGTGATTGTTACTAGCTGAAACCCACATATTTCAGTTAAGGTGGTTGAAAACAAACATATTACCTTATTTTCTTCAGGTGGTCGAAGTTGTTTGTGGGTAACCCAAAGTGAGACACCCTGTCATGGTGGGCATGTTTCCTGATATTTTGTATTACCTGGTTGGTTTCATATTCCATGCAGTCATAAAACACCAGACAACGAGAAAAGCTAACTAAGGGTGGAGACCTGCACAAGGCATAAGTTGTCATCCTTTGTTATGTTAAATGAACATAGCTGTAATGTGAAAGCACTGTTGCAACCAACCAAAGAGCTGACTCATGAGAGATGTGCAAAGTGCAAGTTGGTAACCTTTGTCCATTGAGCCATTCCTGCATATGAAACACATTGCTGTGCTGTCACACAAACTTTGTAACTGTAATGGGGTTGTGCTTACACCATTGAATTCCCTGTTCTGACTGATGGCCTTGATGTCATACTCAGGACTTATACATGTCTTTAGGTTTGAGAACTGGTTGAGTGGTTATTTTGGGTTTGGAACCTATAGTGACTCAGTGTGGATAAGAAAAACCAACTAGATGTTACTTTTTGTATTCTTTATTTCTCTTCTAATAGTTGCTCAACATGTTTTGGGCAATCATGTGCCCATCATCAGGAGCTGACAACTGCATGATGTTATAGCCTCGTGTTGGTATGTGCTGTGGCTGCAGGGAGGTTGTCAAGTCTGGTTGGCAGGTAGTGTGTCCATGGACGCACTACCTGCCAACCAGACCTGACAACCTTCCCGCAGCCATGGCACATACCAACATGAGGCTATAACATCACGCATTCGTCAGCTCCTATGATGGGCACATGGTTGCCCGAAACATGTTGAGCAACTATTAGAAGAGAAATAAAGAATACAAAAAGTGACATCTAGTTGGTTTTTTTTATCCACACTGAATTACGATGCACGGTCAACCACACA
>Ga0209755_10009442_pt1 | contig 10309 bp, 10 predicted proteins | sample TergutCo191P1_FD_187301 | JGI IMG/M metagenome (GOLD analysis project Ga0209755, IMG submission 187301) | Cornitermes sp. P1 segment gut microbial communities from Petit-Saut dam, French Guiana - Co191P1 (SPAdes) (version 2) | ecosystem: Host-associated > Arthropoda: Insects > Digestive system...
CCCTAGAACTGGCCACAAAGGCCCAGAGGGGGATTAGAGGTATAGTGATACTTTTTTTTTAGCCTCAGCGCTAGATGGGGGTGGGTGGGTGGTCAACGCCACGCCCCGGCTGCTTCAAGCCCAGGAAAGACCTGGTACCCAAAGTATAGGAGGCTGGTTGGGCCCCAAGGCTGGTCTGGGCAGGTGTGAAAAATCTCGCCCCCAACAGAATTCGATCTCCAGACTGTAGGGAGGCGATATACAGACTACACTATCCCAACCCACTATTAAAATGATATTCATAAATTCATGCCACAACTTCACACATAAACCTATTATGCAAACCAGCAAGAATATGGCACACCTTCTTAAATAAGCAAGTATGCAATACACAGTGAGAGGTTATGACTTGTGAAAAAGCATACTTCTCCTTACTCTGGACAAAGAGACCCAACCATCCCTCACCCTTGCATCAGGTGCCATTATATTATGTGTATACTGAAAAAGAAAATAATAGGCAGACACTTATTATGGAAGCCTACTAATATTTTTCACATCCTACCTTGCATAAATGTTTATTTTCCATGGCTGAGTGGGTCATTAGTTTTCAAACTGTATTAAAATATTCTCTACATTACATTCCATACTGTAATAACGTCTATCAATGAAATTCACAACCTCCATGGCACAACATCCACATAAATTAGCAATTTGCCATCAAAACATCTACATGCTGTGACTAGTTCTGGTCTTCATGAGGAGGCTCCCTTCCAAACACATGTGGCTACAAAAGATTAAATTTGCACCTAACGAATTTGAAAATATCTTCACTCACTGACTTATAACTATCTGTTTATTCAGACTTGTTAGCTATTAAAAACATGATCTTCAACTCTAAGAATATCAAGAGTATATTAAATGAATGGTGATGCTTTAAATTCTTACACAGCCATAGCAGTACAACTATTCACATTCCCAGTTTTCACTCTGGAGAGTCACTGCAAGCAGTTCTAAATGAAATGGCTAAAGACATTTACCAATATCTGGCATTGCCTGTGATAATGCAGTGAAGAGAATGCAATAAAGGAAAACTATCATGTGAATACTGGTAAACTAAATTACTATCTTATTATGACTCTAGGGACCTCTATGGGAGTGTGATGTGAAGGTACATGATACTTAATAAGATTTTCAACATGAAGATGTAAATCTACAAACCTCCCCACTCTTACCTACTATCAGTGGGTCCTGTTAAGGTGAGAAACCCATGCTAAGTTTGAGGTATCCAACCCCTGTGGCAGCTTGGGTCACCAAGCAAGGGGGTTGGATGGACCCAATCATAAGGGTCTATCAGATAGGGTAGGAGGGACCCTTGAGTATGGTTGCTACCCTCCTAGGACAAGAACACTCCAAAATCAAACCAAGGTAGATGACGCTGTAGAAGCTGTAGTGAAAACAAGTCATATAAGGGAGTAAACCCTGATTAAAAATCCTGGCCCTTCAGGTTGAAGGTTTTACAATTGGCTAACCCCCCATCTAAGTAAAAGAACCCATGGTTACAAATTTCTCAAAGGAGCCTCTGAAGAAGGACATAAATGATGATGAAACATGGATGTTTAAAAGGAACATGAATATTAGAACATGGAATGTGTGAAGCTTATTCTGGTCAGGAGCACTGAAAGTACTTCATAAAGAACTGTCAAAGTTAGATTTTGATGTAGTAGCACTTCAAGAAACATGAATGCGAAATGGTACACAAAAATTTTATAACTTAACATTATTTAATACCTAATCAAAAAGCAAAACACATGAATTTGGCAGTGGATTTTATGTAGAGGAAAATTTTTAAAATATGTTAAAGACTTTAAAATTACAAATGAAAGAATATGTTATTTCATATTAAAAGCTAAATGGTTTTCCTGCAGCTTGATAAATGTACATGCAACAACAAACAAAAAATGGAAGAGGTAAAAGAATTTTATAATTTATTAGAGCAAAATATAAATCAAATAGCTAATTCAGACTTTAAAATACTACTTGGAGATTTTAATGTACAAGTTGGTAAAGAAGACATACAAACCCACCACTGGCAATGAAAGTTTACTTAATGAAACAAACAACAACGAAAAGAAATGATTCAGTTCACAATATCTAAGGGTTTTAATGTAAGAAGTATAAAATTTCCACATAAAGAATATCCACAAAGAGACATGGTATTCAGCACACAGTAGGAGAGCAAATCAAATAGATCATGTCTTAATTTATACGAGATTTAGAAGTGCAATAACAGACAGCAGAGCACAAAGGGGACCAGACATTGGATCAGATCACAACTTATTGAAGATAAATTTTAAAATGAAATTAAGGGCGAAAACTGAACAGAAATATAATAAGAAAAGAAAAATTGTGAATATTTTTTAAAATTCAAAGTGGAAACAAGTATATGTTATAGAACTTAATAACAGGTTTGAAATATTGAAAAATATGGAAGATGAAGATGATATTAACAATAATATTAATGAAAAATGTGAGAACATTAAAACAATAATCAAAGAAACAAAACAACAGCTAATAGAAAAAGATGGAAGCACAGAAACATTAAAAAAAAGGATGGTATGATGAGGAATGAAAAATTGCAATAGAAGAAATGAAGAAAGCAAGCGAAAAGTGGTTAATATAAGAAAGGGAGAATGAAGAGCAGGAGTATCACCATAAAAGAAAAGAAGCACACAAAATAATTAGGAATAAGAAAATGTTAGACATTAAAAATGTAACAGAACCAACAGAAGAAGATCAAAAGTATAATAACACAACTAAAATGTATCAAACAATAAACCAATTTAAGAAAGGATATCAACATAAATTTGACATGATTAAGAACAAAAAAGGAGAACAGTCAACGAATACTAAAGAGAGAACAGAAATATGGAAAGAATATTCTGGTAAATTACTAAAAACAAAAGAACCAAAGGAATTAATTAAAATAGGAAATAGAGAAATTAATGAAGTTGAAGTAGAAGAACTTACTATAGAAGATGCAAAAAAAAAAAAAATGATAAATTTAAAAAATAACAAGGCGGTTGGAACTGATGGAATACATCCAGAATTAATAAAATATGGAAGTAATAAATTACTGAATAGAATTTATGAATTATTCAGACAAATTTGGGAGGAGGAAAGAATACCTGAAGAATGAAAAGAAACACTAATAGTTCCTATATATAAAAAAGGAGATAGAGATAGGTGCTAGAATTACAGGGGAATAGCATTAGGAAATGCAGCTTACAAAATTTTGGCAAATATAATTTTGGAAAAAAATTAAACCATGTATTGAAAACAGTACCAAGGACTATCAGAATGGACTCAGAGATGGAAGATCTGTAAATGACAATATATTTGTATTGAAAACAAGAAACGAGAAAATATGGGAATATAATCGCAGTGTACAATATTTATTTATTTTCAAAAGGCATATGACTGTGCACATAGAGACATGTTATGGAAATGCATGGAAGTATTTAAAATCCCTAAAAAAACTAATTAATACGTGTAAAACATGTGTACAAAAGACAAGATGTGCCATTAGAATAAAAGAAACACTGTCATCTTTTTTTGAAAATAAAACAGAATTGAAACAGGGTGACTTTCCATCACCAATATTATTCAATTTAGTATTACAAAAAGTAATACAAAGTGTAAAAATGGTTCCTAGTGGTATAAAGATTGGTAACAAACAACTGAATGTATCAGGATATGCAGATGATATTGTATTAATTGGAAAAAATGAAATAGAAATGACAGTTTTTTGTAGAAATACAAAACATTGCCAGAAAGTTAGGACTACACATAAAAAGAGGAAAAACAAAATATATGATAGTGGAAGGGAAAAACAGCTCAAAACAAAATAAAACAGAACAATTAACAATATAAAATTATGCATTTGAAAGAGTTGAAAATTTTAAGTATCTAAGTGTTTTACTCAGTGAAGATAACAATCACCAAATAGATTTACAAGAAAGAATAAAAATGCTAACAAAACACACTTTATGCTACAAAAAATTTTTAGAAATAAAAATATATCTAAAAAACCAAAATTAAGACTGAAGAACACAATAATAGACAAAACTTTTATATATGCATCAGAATCATGGATACTAACAAAGAGAGACAGAAGGTGAATGAACATTTTTCAAAGAAAATTGTAGAGAAGAATTTTAGGCCCAGTATATGACAATGAAAAAGAAAATTGAAAAATATTAACCAATAAAGAAATGTATGCAATGGTTAAAAAACCTACTATAACAGAGACAATAAGGTTAAATAGATTTTGTTGGTTCGGGCATGTACAGAGAATTGAAGACAACAAACTTCCCAAAAAAGTATTATATACGAATTTGGAAGCAACAAGGCTGAGAGGTAGACCAAGAAACAGATGGCAAGATGAAGTGTGGGAGGATGGAAGACTAGTTGGTCGAAAAGGGTGGAAGGAAAGGGTATATAACAGAGAAGAATGTAAGAAGCTCCTGAGAAAGGCAAGGAATCACTGCATTCTACACATGCTGATGGAATGAATGAAATGAATTATGACTCTACAAGAATTTTAATTGCCACTACTGGATTCAGAGCCTTGACCTATCCCAAGTTCAAGATCATGCTTTCAATAGCCAGGAAGTCTGAACAATCAAGTGGTTTTAAGTTAGTAAGTGCAGTTATTTTTGAACTTGCAAACACCAGTGTAAACATTCGTAGCTATATTCAGCTCACAGACAGCCTCCTGATAATAACTGGATCCAGTCAAAACACACTGCAATTTTCATCATAAACTGCTGATTTATTTAAATGTTGTTCTACTATGGCAGTTGTGACCTGCATGATCTTAAGGGTTCTGAGTGGGTAATATATTGTTACTTGTAAAACTTTGGGGAAGCTATTAGGTATATCTGAGGAGTTCATAGATATCAACACCATCTTACCGTCCTTCTTGATGTTTGCCACTTCCTCTGCTGTCAGATCACCAGGTTTAAGTACCACTACAACTGGCTGTTCGTCTTCCTTATGCTCAAGCTCATCAGCATCATGTGGCAGGACCTCTCTCTGTAAATTGCAATCAACCATTTGTGTTACGTTGTGTTACCTTCATTTCTTGGCAAATTTAGCCATTAGCCACAAATACTTTCCTCAAGAGTCACATGTTAGTCAGCCATGCTTTAGTGTACTAGCAAGTGAACCATCCATGCACCACTCACAAGAGTAGGCAGTTGGTGGTGCCTTGCACTACATACTATTGACTTGAATGACCATTTTTAATGTTTTAAGAGTCAGCTGAATGGTTGGGAATTAATGCTAACAGTAAACAAAGTCAGTGTACTCTAGATTAAAACTTTTTATGGGCATTGTACAGTGTAAATTATGTTTCAACATAACTGCACAACAGAATGCTTTCCTATAATGTACAGAAGTAATACAAGATGAGTCAAAGAAACCTTATTTCTGTGTTATAAAGGTTTACAATGTTATTAGCACCTAAAATTTAAGTAGTTCCTTTAATATGCCCCATACCAATAAGCTTATTAAAAGGAAATGCATAATACAACGATCTACACCTACACATAGTTTTCAAACCAACTTTTCTTTTTCAGACTGTAACATTGATTCACGTTAGCTGTGTATATCCTTAACAACCATAATTACACAGCTAAGCAAAACACTCCAGAAAGGATTTTAGACAAGGGTTTGAACATAATTTTTAAAGAAACTGTTACAAATGTACTTACATAAAAGAGAAGATAAATCAATAAGAGACAAAATCCCAGGGTCACTGTTAATTGTAAATCAAGCTGGACGAATTCAACATAAAGAACATGTCTGAAACAATGGACTAGCAAATCTAGTAGGGCATTCTAGAAGAACAGAGTCCTATAATTGTAAAACATTGTCCCAGTCCACAGCATGAAGGCATATGGGAGGGGAAGTGGTAGAGGTTCAGCTACACAAATTCATAACCTTCGATGGAGATGAGTGGTACACTTGACACCTTAGACATTTTACTCCTGGAAAGAACACCAGTACCCATTGAATTGGAAGCTGCCTGGGCCCCATAATCAGACTGGACATTTTGGAAAACAGAAAAATCTCTTGCCCCTGTCAGGATCTGAACCCCCGAATGCTCAGCCATACCCTAGTCACTATAGCAGCTATGTAAATATTGTCCAATATAGACGGAAAACAGAGCAGATACCACCACCAAGTAATCAGAAATAAAAATGAGTATGGTACATATCTAAGAATACAACACCACAATTAGTAACCTAAAGTCATTGTAACATAAAAGGGTGGATACCATAAAAAAAAATGTATAGTTCCAGACACATAATATAGTGTACTGGTAAAAACCTAGTGTTCAGAGTAACATAAAAAGGAACACACTGAAGACCCACAATATGGGTCTTAAGTGTCTTAAGTCTTAATATAATGTGGTTTGATTTCAAACAATCCAAAATTTGGAGAAACATGGTTATGCTCAACCAGAAACGCAGGTAATACACCACACCAAGGGAGTCACAACTTTTTTCTTGTAAGTACCAAGCTTGTATCAAAAGTACTTATCAATATTAAGTGGTACCAGATGACAATGAAGCTTTCAATAGTCCACTTGTATGCTGGCAGACTTAATGGGATACTTCGTTGTTTTGTATTCTTGCACAGCACTCAAATTCTCATTTTGTATATAAATATTTTGATAGTGACACAATCAGCAACATTTTCCTTTGTAAGCCACTTCCTTGGGCCCAGTTTCATACACTCTATTCTTCAGGATAACTGTTTACACAAATGTGTTTGAAAGAATGCCACCACTGCTAAAGCCAATCTTGTTAGTGACTGAAAAAATCTGATACTGGCTTCCACGCATTTAAAATTGGAATTTCAGCTTCTCCGTGACATCCTGTTTTTGGAATACTACCAACACTTCCAATTCTTTTCTAAATTCATCAAACCTGGCCATCCAACAGGAATTTTCTTGAAATTCTGGCACCAGCATCTCCAAGTCAACCAAGAAAAATGCTGATGATCTAGTACTTTATACTAAGTCCAGTCATAATTCGTCACAAAGCAGCATGCTTAAACTAGATTTCTTTTAAATCTACCTTGACATTCTTCAACTGAAAGATCTACTAAATTTGAAAATTTCCACACAACACATATGATGTTCAAACATCACCAAATATTTGAATATACCATCCTGAATCCTTCACATCTTTTCCAGCAACATATATATCATCAATGCTTCGCACAATGTTTCTTGTTACCTCTAGAACAATTTTATCCAAAATTTAAAGAATGGGAAGTCTTAGTAAATATCACTAATTTATTATGCAGTTCTCACTCAACAATGAGAAATGCAAGGCTTCAAACTATGAATGCACACTTTCTAGCCACCAAACAAAAACAGTTCTGTTTGACATAAAATTACAAATATTTTGTGAAACAATTTCATCATACAGCAGTGTTTCACCATTAAAACATACAAAACTCTTATTCTTTCCAACTGAGTTTGGAATTTAGTTACAATTATCAAACTAACATAAAACATTCTAACTTATACATATACACATACATACATAAACGTACACATACATAAATAGGCCTATACATATATATTTCAATATACAGTCACACACAAATATATATATATTTGATCAACAACACGAGTGAGATGAATCACCCTAAAATCATTCTATCTTATTTGATGTAATTCCTCACCACATGACATAATCAATCCCACTTTCTACATCCAGTTTCCTGACATAGTTTATCGAATGATACAATGCTATAAACACGTCAATACCATATCCAACCTATTAAGGAAAATTAAAAACCCAATGGGACATTATATTTGACAATGTAAACGTACTGTTCCATGTGCAAAGAACAAACAGAATGCTTTCAAGGAAGACTATATTGTACAGATTTACAACCGTCAGTTTAACTTTCAAGAAAATGTGGCAAATGTTTTCATGCCCTACTTTCCTTAAAGCTCTGCTGACAGTGACCTTAAAATATAACGCACAAACCAAAAATCGTAAGCTGAAATAAAAGTACCAACCTTTGTCTCCACCGTATCGGGTCCTTTATATCCTGCTTCTGCCTTTAACTTCCTTAAGAAATTGGGTTCTTGTGGTTTGGTGTAAGTTACGTTTCTCTTTGACATTGCTCTGAACTTGCGGGTTTAAACACATCACAGCACAAGTTCCGTTCCTTTCAGTAACACAAACACCACTTAAACCTGAATCAACTGCACAATAACCTCACACACGTCAATCACATACGAATACGGAGCATCCTTTCGTGAAGGTGTGTTTTTTTATGTTCAGAATGAATGGTATCTACAGTTGTCTATGTTCTTCAACGAAATCGGTTGGATCACGCGTTCTGCCCACACCGTCTACGTAAGACTACTGAGTAACGGTCAGCTGCATCGAGAACCACTAGTTGCACACACTTTTAATATGCGATCAATCTATACGTAGATCTCATCGCATTAAATTCATGTCAGTAAGGGAGGGATGGGAACCACTATACTTCTGTCCCACCCCTCCATTACCCCTACAATCAAATTATAAAATTATACAAAGCTAAGCATTACTCTTCAAATCATCGGTCTGTACGTCACACTCAATACCTCTTTTTACCACCCATGCGACGTGTAAGAAACTCCCTTAACCTGGTTAGCTAGCTCTATCCGTGAGGAAAGCGCCCTCTGGCACAAAGCCCTCGTTTATAACTTCTGCCACTAGGTTGCAGGACATTCCCCAATATCACACTCGTCAACACTCCACATGTATCACCGCTGAAGAAAACCGATAAAATGCTTTTATATCTTTGCATACATTAAATAATTGTCACTGACTATAAAACATTACCATAAATAGTTATTAGAATGTGTTCAACGTTTATGTTAATTCCCGGCGTAATAATGTCACACACAACTAGCTGTCACAATGTTAAAGATTCCGTCTTCTGGGATGATACTGTGCGTATAGTTCGAAAGTTCCAGGCGCTTGAAGGATCGTTGTGCTTTCAACTTTAAGGTCTAGTAGTCCAAAAGGGGTGTGTCATCTTGAACTACTTGCTTGCTTTATCAATCGACATGGCTTAACATATTAGGAGGACTGCATCGGCACACACAGTATTTTTAAATTCCTGGTTGCTTAATATGTAAATCAGAACTTAATTGCAAACACAAAAATATTCATATATTTCGCAGACTAAACATACTTCAAATTGGGTAAATAGTTAAAACTGTAAACTATATAAGGTGTGGAACGTATGAAATATGATTATTCACATAAATATACACTGTACCATCCAACACAACGTCTTTTTTATTTTGTTTACCGATGTGCTGGACGGAACATTGTATATTTGTATGAGCGATTGAACACAAAGGGATGGATGTCATAAAAAAACATATAATTACTGTATGACACACAGCCAAACCATAAACTACTGCTCATATTAAAAGCAAGATGTTCACTGACAATGATCGTGATATAAAAGGCATAACAATTAGGCATATATTCAAGACGACAATTACGAAAGAATTAGTAACAACCACAAGAATACGAAGATTACGAAGACGATGAAGGGACTTTAAATGTATGTCACTGATGTTACGAAGAAATAAGAGGTTTAAGGTTACACATGCTGTGCGTAACAAAAACAGACTTCGTCAGCTTCGTTCACGAGATCTAGCCACATATTCTGTGCTGTTGACAGAACATCACTTAGTACAAATGGAACGGAAAAGATGAAGCTTCGAGAAACGTGTTGTAGGAATGGAAGGTGAATAGAATTAGGTACGGAAGAAAGATGGAGATTCTCACGACAATGAATATTAAGATACTTATCCTGATGATGGAGGCAGTAATTTCTCCCTAGACTCTGGTTACTCCCAGACTACATGAAATCAACTCGCAACAGGAGAAGATTTATAATCACAGCCGTGAGCACAGATCATCTAGTGGTATTCATCACGATTATGCTTCAGTTGAACTATTGGCATCACTGTTTCAATTTCGCTATTTCCTGCCAACGTAGGTTGGTACTACAGTTGGGCGTTAACTTCCACAGATTATCTAGTAGCGGTAAAGTTTGTAATTTAATTTAAATTTTCCTCTATATGTTCCTTGAGCTGCAGGTATGTTGCTAAAGCAATACATTAGACTGAGTTTCAGTGATACGTGTTATGCATTTGATTATATCTATCACATGTCATGCTAAACAGCTTGGATATTGGATATTGTTCCGAATATCATAAGGGAATCCCTTA
>Ga0209755_10009443_pt1 | contig 10307 bp, 7 predicted proteins | sample TergutCo191P1_FD_187301 | JGI IMG/M metagenome (GOLD analysis project Ga0209755, IMG submission 187301) | Cornitermes sp. P1 segment gut microbial communities from Petit-Saut dam, French Guiana - Co191P1 (SPAdes) (version 2) | ecosystem: Host-associated > Arthropoda: Insects > Digestive system >...
TATTGTGCTGGACGGCGGCAGGATTTCGGGAATAGGCACGCACAGGGAACTTATGAAAACCTGTGATGTTTACAGGGAAATCGCGGCTTCTCAGCTTACGGAGTCCGAAGGAAACGGGGATGTAGGGGCAGAGCCCATACTGAAATGAGGTGAGTACATGAACGAACATAATGAACAAAGCAGCAGCGCCGCGGATATGATGATGGACGGCGCGGGTGAAGGCGTTGCGCAAAAGGCAAAGGATGTAAAGAAAACCGTCAAAAAACTGATAAACTACCTTTCACCGCACAAAGCCGCAATTATAATCGTAATGATTTTCGCCGTAGTATCCACGGTTTTTTCGGTAATCGGCCCACGGGTTATGGGCAGGGTGACGACAATCCTTGTGGACGGCATTGTGGCAAACATCATGGGAACGGGGTTGTTGACAGACTTCCGCCAAATGGGGAACCTTACGGCAATACTCATCGGTTTATATATAATCTCCGCCATAACAAACTTTTTTCAGGAGTTAATCATGGCGCGGCTTTCCGTAAAGGTGACATATAATTTACGCGAGCAGATTTCGGAAAAAATGCACAAACTGCCCATTAACTACTACGACACGCGCTCCCAAGGAGAAGTGCTTTCCCGCATGACAAACGATGTGGACATGATAAGCCAAACCCTCAGCACAAACCTGACGTCGCTTATAACCGCGGGAACAACCATTATCGGCGTTTTTGTGATGATGCTGTCCATAAGTTGGCTTATGACCGTCGCGGCGCTGTTGGTTATCCCGCTGTCCATGATGATTATGGTGGCGGTAATGAACAAATCCCATGTGTATTTCAGCGCACAGCAGGAAGCCCTTGGGGAACTAAGCGGCATTGTGGAAGAAACATATTCCAGCCACAATATTGTGCGCTCATACAATGGCGAGGAGGACGCGAAGGGGAAATTCAAAAAGGCGAACCAAAAAGTGCGCTCGTCGGGATGGAAAGCCCAGTTTATGTCAAATATCGTGGAGCCGATTTTTAATATGGTCGGAAACTTGGGTTATGTACTGGTGGCGGTGCTTGGCGGGTTCTTGGTTGTGCGGCGCACGGTAACTATTGGTGACGTGCAGGCGTTTATCCAATATGTGCAGACATTCACCCAGCCCTTGGGCGAAATCGGCGCGGCGGGCAATATGCTGCAAGGCACAATAGCCGCCGCCGAACGCGTGTTTGAATTTTTGGATGAGGAGGAAGAAGTGCCTGACCCGGAAATGTCGGAGGGCAAGGAACATTATCAGGGGCGCGTCAGCTTCCAAAACGTAAGATTCGGTTACAGCCCCGATAAAATCATACTGCGCGACTTTTCCAAGGAAGTTTTCCCCGGGCAAAAAATTGCCATTGTCGGGCCGACAGGCGCGGGCAAGACGACGGTTGTAAAACTACTAATGCGTTTTTATGAACTTAACGGCGGAAAAATTTTGATTGACGGGATTGACTCCACAAAATTCTCTCGGGCAAAACTGCGTGATATTTTCGGCATGGTGTTACAGGACACATGGTTGTATAACGCCAGTATAATGGAAAATATCCGATACGGTTCCCCAAATGCCACGGACGAGGACGTTATCGCCGCCGCCAAAGCCGCCCATGCCCACAATTTTATTAAGACTTTGCCGGGTGGCTACAACATGGTGCTTAATGAGGAAGCGTCCAATATTTCCGCGGGGCAGAAACAGCTTTTTACAATCGCAAGGGTTATTTTGAAAAACCCCGCGATTTTGATACTGGACGAAGCCACAAGTTCCATCGACACAAGAACGGAAGTGCTGATACAGGGCGCCATGAAAAAACTTATGCAGGGCAGAACCAGTTTTGTAATCGCCCACAGGCTGTCCACCATCAGGGACGCGGATGTTATTTTTGTGATGAAGGACGGGGATATTTTGGAAAGCGGCAACCACGAAAATTTAATGGAACAAGGCGGCTTTTATGCCGATTTGTATAATTCACAGTTTGACAATGAGGAGGATATGGCATCATGAACGAAAATGAAAAAAAGAAAAGCGGCAAGGGCAAGATTATCGCGGTGCTGTTAATCACGCTGCTGCTTGCGGGCGGCGCGGGAATCGGAGGGTATTTCCTTTGGCAAAGCACCGGGTATCTTACAACGGACAACGCGCGGGTGACGACATCTTTAATCCACATAAGCCCAAACATCCCGGGTATACTTGAGAGGTTTATGGTTTACGAAGGGCGTTATGTGGAAAAAAATGAAGTGCTGGGATGGGTGGAAATGGATACCGCAATGCGCTCTCCCGTGGACGGGCTGATTATCAGCACAGACGCGGTGCAGGCCCAAACCGTTTCGCCAATGCAGTCAATAGCCGTCATTGCAGACACAAGCGATATCCATATCGAAGCAAACATTGAAGAAACGGATATTTCGCGGTTGCAAATCGGCATGGATGTAACCGTAACCATTGACCCCTTCGGCAACAGGCAGTTCAGCGGATATATCTCGGAAATAGGCATGGTAACAAGCGCGGAACTTGCCGGAACCGCCATGTTTTTTAACACAGGCGGCACATTCACAAGGGTGACGCAATTGCTGCCGGTAAGAATCAATATCACGGACGATGTAAACCTCGACAGTTTTATCGGTGTAAACGCCAGAGTGCGTATCCCACTGCGATAAATTATAAACAAGGAGGATTTTCTTATGCGCAAGGGCAAAATAGGGAAAATGATTTTGAAATTTCTGATTCTGAGCATTGTTGTAACGATAAGTTCCTGCGGGTCCCCGGTAGAAACGTCCCCGCAAACTCTGACGCAGACAAACGCTCCGCGCCAAAACACCAACACAAACCCCAATTCAAATATAATATCCGCAAGGGGCGTGGTGGAAAGCGTCGAAAGCAGGGATATTTTCAGCAACTTGGGTTTGACGGTGCAACATGTTTATGTCGAAGTCGGCGACATTGTAACGGCGGGACAAACCCTTGCCACGCTGGAAGCATATGACATAAAACTTTCCATCGCCCAACACAAGGCAACAATAGAACTGGCGCGGCAAAACAACGAAACAATGCTTTCGGACACCCAAAGAATGTTGGACGAAGCGGCGGGAAACCTGAGCCGCGGCACAAACATGCATGTGGTAAGCGCCACGTCAGCGCTGACCATGGCGGCGGCAAACTTGGAAGCGGTGCAGGTAAATTATGGCTTGACCCGCCGTGATATTGAAGAAGGCAACGACCCGCATTTGATGGCGGCGGAAAATGCGGTGAGGGATGTACTTATCGCGCTGGAAACCCTTGAAGCAAACCATCAGAATTTATATGCGCTGTACAACCAAGGGCTGTTGGCGCGGGAGGATATAAGGCAGTCAAACAACGCGATAACAGCCACCCGCAACCAATACGAGGACGCGCAAGCAGCAGTCAGAACCGCAACCGACGCGCAGGAACGCGCCATCGAGCAATTGCAAATCCAACTGAATTCCGCAAGGGCCGCCTACAGGGACGCAAGAAACGTGGTAAGCGCGTCACACATAGCCGCACGGCAGGAAGTGGATACCATTCGCAATCATATGGAAATCGCGGAGATTGCCACAAACTTGGAGCATATGGAAATCGCGCTGCAAATGCTGGAACGCCAACTTGAGCAAACGTTTATAACCGCGCCGATAAGCGGCACGGTGACAGCCGTACACGCAAGGGAAGGCGCGCCCGGCATGGGGCTTATGTTCACAATTGAGGATATTGAAAATTTGAAAGTAACAACGGGATTCAGGGAATATGACATAGGTTTGTTGGCGACCGACATGGAAGTGGCGATAATCCCAAATGCCACGGGAGTAAGCAACCATACGGGCGTAATCAGCAGAATAAACCCCGCCGCAATCGTTGGGTTGCCGATTGTAGAATTTGAAGTTGAGGTACTTGTAACATCGCCAAATTCAGGCCTGCGTGTCGGCATGAACGCAAGGGTGGAAGTGGACATTGAAAGGACGGGGCAGTGATGAAAATAAAAATACTATGCCTTATCGCGGCGATTGCCGTCATTTTGACCCCTTCGGTAAGGGTTTTTGCAAACGCGCCTGTGTTTATTGATTATGACCGCGCCGTGGAAATGGCTGTGAATGAAGTGCTTGCAATGCGGGAGTTGGACGAGCTTGTTCGCGATTTGCAAATGCAACATAACGACCTGCGGCGCGAGTTGAGAAGGCTGGAAAGCGGCGAAGTGAGACGGGAAGCAATACAGGATTTGACGGAAGCCTTGCGGGAGTTGGAATATCAAATTCAACTGTTGTCGGAAACAATGGTGTTATTGCAAACAGGCATTGGTTTAAGCCTGCGTGAACTTTTTGCAACAATTCCCTTTGCGGGGACAGAAGAAATTGACGCAATGCTCAGTTACATTTTCCAATCATCGGTTATCGGAATTATATCCGCCGCGGAAATAAGCGGCGGCATAACGATAATGGAAACGCACCGCGAGTCCATTCTTGAAGCCATTGAAAACCTGCAATCCGATTCTGTTTTTCGCGAAGCCGCAATAGAAATAAGGCGGGCATTGGCGGAAATCAGCCGCCATATCTACGGAATCAGAATGCAGCAGGAGGAAATTCGGCTTGCCCTTGAGTTTGGGCTCAGAAATATAATCGCGTTGTCATGGGATTTAAACCTTCTGAGCGAAACCCTTCAAAAAGAACTGGAACTTGCGGAATCGGCACTTGTCGGTTTGCGGGTAATGAATGAGGTGGGATTTGTTTCGCCCCATGAATTATTCATAGCCGAGCATTATATTGTCCAATTTCGGGAGCGGTTGAGAGAACTTGATTACGGCAAGGACAGTTTAATGCAAGGTTTGAATTACATGATAGGACAACCGCTTTCCCAAAATACGGTAGTCGAATTTGAGCGTACCCTCCCCGCGATTCCCGCCGACATAACCGACCATATAAGAGCGGTTTCAATGAACACGCCCACAATACGCGGGTTGGAATACGCACTGGAAAACACTTCCGCATTATGGCGGCATGTCAGCGGCAACGCGCGCGCCACCATCTCAAGCGCCGACCGCAGACGCGCCATGAACGCCGACAGCAGATACGCGGGGGACACGGACCACCTGAGACAACTGCGCGGCAGAATAGCTGTGTATGATGCCGTAAGCCGCGCCGACAGGGAACTTGCCGCCGCCATTCGCACAATGGAGGTATCCCTGCGCCAAGGTTATAACGACCTGCGGATTCTTGCCCTCCAAAAAGCGGCACTGCAAAGGGAACTTGTGCGCGCGCAGGCGGATTTAAGGGAAACCGCGGCAAACGCGGAACTGGGCTTGGCGGTTCAACGCGATGTCAACGAAGCCTGCATGGTCATTGTAAGAATTGAACGTGACATAGAAAATAACATCAACCAACAATGGATTCTGGGGTTTGCGCTGGAAAATCCTTCGCTGTTGGGAGGGTAGCACTTTCAATGCACCGCTCCCCGTGGTATATTTATCGCGGGGAGCGGTGCTTTATGGATTATGTATGGTCGTCGGCGGTTAAATGGTTTCGGGAAATAAACGAGCGATTGTTAATATCGTCGCTTGTTTTCGTACATATTTTTTTATTTTCAGCGTGCGCGCCCGTTTATGACGCCGCAAGCAGTTTTTGTTGCAATGATACGCCCTCGGAAGAAAGAATCCCGCACATGGTTTTTAATAACGCGGAAATGTCATTAAAACTGATGAGCGATTCAAGCCTTTGGGGAGTCGGGTGGAACGTTCCGTTTAAGGACGGCGGCATATATGCGGCAAGTCAAACAAGCACTTACACAATGATACCCGCGCGGCTGAAATGCAGTGTAAAATATGTATCAAAAGGGCTGAACAGCATACACATCCTCAAAACGGACGACAGCTTATGGGCGTCGGGATTAAACAACTTTGGGCAATTGGGCGACGGCACACGCAGAAGCAGGGATAATCTTGTTCACATAATGAATGATGTTGTGTCGATACATGGCGATATGACGCATAAATTTGCGATTACGTCTGATAACACATTATGGGCATGGGGGAATAACCATGTCGGGCAACTTGGGGATGGCACCACAGTAAACCGCCGAACGCCCATAAGGATAAAAAGCAATGTATCATCTGTTGTGTCGCACATAAACACCACATTCGCAATTGACAAATACGGCGTTTTGTGGGGATGGGGCAGGAATTCATACGGAACATTAGGCGACGGAACAGGAGCGTATATAAGCACACCCAAGCGCATAAAATACGGCGCGGCAACTGTTTGGGCAAACGAAACAAATGCTATGGCAATTGGTTTAAACGGCGATTTATGGGCATGGGGAGACAATAGCATGGGGCAAGTCGGAGACGGAACCACCGCCGACAGAAGCCAACCCGTTCACATTTTGGATAACGTTGCCACAATTGCCATGGCAACTAAATCCTCTTTCGCCGTATCAGAGGATGGTGTACTGTTCGCATGGGGAAATAACAACGCGGGGCAACTTTGGGACAAAACAACCGAAAACAGGCATGTCCCCGTTGAAATAGCATATGATGTTTCGCAAATCGTTTTATCCTACGCAAGCAGGCAGAATTTACATTCGGATGTGGACATCAGCGTTTTTATCATAAAAAATGATGATACATTATGGGCATGGGGGGCTAATAATTACGGTCAACTCGGCAACGGCACATTCCATGCGGCAGTTGAACCCGAAAAAATAAAAGAAAACGCGGCGTCACTTTTTGCCAATTTCGGAAACATAAAATTAACAAGTAAAAACGGCAATTTATGGGGATGGGGAAAGCATTTTACGGGATACGGATTTTACAGCACCCGAATGTATAACAGGCAAAACATCCCGCTGCTCAAATTCGATTCGGAAACTTTTGCGCCATATTATCATATTTTATTTGGAAACTGGACACTGTCTGACACCACAAACCCAGAAAATGAAATTTACGCGCTCAGGCAAGAGAAAGTAAGGGAGTTGTATTTTGACGCCAAGGGGTATTTGTTTGCTAAAACAACCAATCTCAACAGCGAAATAACAGATGTGCAAGATTATTTGCGATGGGAATTTAATGATTCCAAGCTGGTTATATTTGCCGATTCAGAAACCAATAATGTTTATGACATCCGTATAGTTCAGGCAGTTAACTCAACAGGTTCGTTTAATATTATGACAAAAACAGCCCCAAGCGGCGATGTATCGCAGTTTGCGCGGACAGTTTACACTTTTTCACGCGCGGGGGAATCGTAGCTTGTTTGCGCCAAATAAAAAATATAGCAAAAATTAATGAAAGATTGTAGCGAAAGTTAATGAAGTCAAGAGAGTAGTCAATGCGGAGCATAATCGTTTTGTTGCGGTTCACCGCAAACTTTTTCCCATCAACAAAGAGCATAAACCGAAAGCACCTAAACGACAGGTGCAGAGGGATAGGGGTGATGATTTTAGCAGATAGGGAAGGGGCGTAACAGGGCAAAGTCCCACTATTTCCGCATGGGTGTATATGTGGTATACTGCCCATGCGGAAAAATTTTTGCGAATTTCTGATTTAGGTTTTACCTCGAACGATTTTTCGTGTATAATGAAAGGATAACGATTTTGGAGGAAACGGAAATAAATTTTCGTAAGATAAAAGCAATGGCCGTTATGGTGCTGATGATGTGTCTATTAGTGCCGTCATTTGCTGTTTATGCTATGACAGGCGAACAAGCATCTGCCATTCAGTCATTCATTGAAGAAGCCGGGCGTATTTCCAGGACACCGGGTATTTCCGTTGCGGTTGTCGCAGGAGATGAAACCACTTTTTTCTCAACAGGCGTTGCAAACCGTGAAACGGGAACGCTCGCTGACGAAAACACATTATGGGATATTGGCTCTGCCACCAAGGCATTTACTTCTTTGGGTATTCTGTACTTAGAAGAACGAGGCTTGCTATCTTTAGATGACTCCATTGCAGGATATCTGCCTTGGCTCACCCTTAGATATAATGGGCAACCGGTGGATATGCAAGATGTAAGGCTGTATCACTTCTTGCACCACATTAGTGGATTACCAATGGATGACGGTACCCAAACAGGCTCGCTTAGGCAGAGTGTTGAGAATATGGTTTCTGTAGGTCTTGTAACTTTGCCCGGGCAAAGGTTTATATACAACAATGTAAACACCAATATTCTGGGACTTGTTATCGAAGCGGTATCAGGGCAAAGCTACGAAGATTTTATGGTAGCACATATTTTACACCCGCTTGGTATGATGGACACTTTTCCAAATCGAGAGCGTGCTATAGCTACAGGGCGACGTGCGCAGGGATATGTTACACAGTTTATCTTTTTTACCATGAAAAGTGATATTTCAAACGAAGGGGCATACGCCTATATGCCTGCCGGTTACTTCGTTTCGTCTACTAGAGATATGGCACGTTGGATGGAAGTTCAGTTAGGGCTTGTGCAAGATATTCCCGAAATATTTCATACCATTATTCCAAAGTCGCACGAAGCAGGTCGAAGCATCGCTGAATCCGATGGTAGATTTTATGCGGCAGGATGGTTTGTTAGTGCAGACCTGAGTTTTGTCGAACATGGCGGAACGACTTTTGGTTTTGGGTCAAATGTATTTCTCTTTCCGGAAGAACAGATTGGCATTGCTGTGCTTTCTAATCTTTCAGGCGCACATGGAACGCAAAGTAGACCTGCGGGAAATATAAGAGATATACTGGACGGCAATTTGAACCAATCATACTCTATGTTGTGGACATTCCAACACCTTGACGTTACGTTTACGATTATGACTGTTTTAGGTCTTGTATTTACTGTTTTATTCACCCTACTTGGTTTACGCAGACGCAAACAAAATGAACACCAACCGCACACGGGAAAAAGAATTGCATTGATTGTATTTTGGGCTGTTATGGCTTTGGCAATGAGTGTTCCACTCCTGTTGTTTCCTTGGTTATGGGAGCGCATATACAGCTTTATGACAATGGGAATTGCTTTTTCATTGGTTTTCGTGAGTATCGCTTGGTTCATATCTTCTCCACGCCGCAGTAAATAAGTATATTGTAATACACACAGCCACAACCGCCACCCAAAATAATCACAAAGAGAGGGCGATATGCCATGAAGAAAAATGAAATCGAGAGCCTAATTATAGACTATTCCCAGTTAATGGATTTGCGTGTTGATTTTGCCTTCAAGCTACTTTTTACAAAAGGCGACCCACGTTTGCTAATATCCCTACTCAACGCAATATTTGCAAACAAGAAAATCAACCGCATTGTAAAATCCATCAGCATAAAAAATCCATTTCTTGATAAGGAAACAGACGAGGATAAATTGTCTATACTAGATATAAGGGCAGAATTAGAGGACGGTACAAATATCCTAATTGAAATGCACTTACACGGACTAAGTGAAATCAAACCCAAAACAATCCGCTCATGGGCGAGAGCCTTTGCAGAGGAACTGGAACAAGGCAAAAGTTATTCAGAGCAATCGCCCACTATCGCTATAGCATTTGCGGACGGAGCAGTTAAGCCCCTAAAAGATTGCGAAAATGCAAAAGCGAATAAAGACAAAATCCACAGACTATGTATGATAATGGATAAAGAGGATTATACCGTTTTTACAGATGCAATGGAACTTCACTACATCAATATGAAAGCATTTGCAAAAGCTGTAAATGAAGCCAACAGCATAAATATAACTGATACCGAAGAAGTTAAATTTGCTAAATGGTTGTCTGTAATTACTCAAAAGGAAATTAACAATAAGGCAATTATTGAGGACGCTTATAAAGATGAGGAGGAGATTTTTATGGCGGTGGCTACCCTGGTTAAGCAAGGCGAAGATAAGTATACAAGGCAGAAATACGCTCGTAGAAAAGAGGACATACAAGACTATACTTTGAAGATGCAACGAGCAGAAGAAGCGCTAATTGAAATCGAAAGACTGAGAAATGTTGATGCTGAAAATGAGCAGTTACGACAACAAATAGCAGACCTTCAAGCTAACCAAAAATAGCAACAAAAATATTTTTCTATCAGAAAGCCCACAAAATAGGGATTTGCAACCCCTTTTCCCGTGGGCTTTTTCCGATTTCAAAAACAGTCCTTGACAAAGAAACCCGAAGGGCGCACGTAATTAAACGCGCAGAGGGCAATCATCGAAGTGGCTCCCGGGTATTGGTTTAAAACGAAATTTAACCAATGTTTTAACCAATCGCATAACCCAAAAAATCCGTAAATACAAGAGGTTCTATTGGTTACATCAAAATTTCAACCAAAATTAACGTAAACTTTTCC
>Ga0209755_10009444_pt1 | contig 10307 bp, 12 predicted proteins | sample TergutCo191P1_FD_187301 | JGI IMG/M metagenome (GOLD analysis project Ga0209755, IMG submission 187301) | Cornitermes sp. P1 segment gut microbial communities from Petit-Saut dam, French Guiana - Co191P1 (SPAdes) (version 2) | ecosystem: Host-associated > Arthropoda: Insects > Digestive system...
GCCGCAAAAATACGCTTTATGTCCTTCACGCTAATATTCAGCTTGCGCAAAATCAGTATCTGCTTCAACCGAATAATGGCCGCTTCATCATACATCCGATGCGCATACCCCTCCACCCGCACGCTGCAAAGAATACCCATGTCCTCGTAATAACGCAGCGTCCGCGCCGTAATGGCGTACTTCAACGAAACCTCTTTAATCTTGACCAATTCACCCATGGCACTACCTCCGAAAATTATTTGCCGAAACGGCATACCATGATTGTACAACCTTCCCCAACGGAAGAATCAAGGGGTAAAATGTTAATTACCCAAATTTCGTAACAAACTCCGCAGGCTCCATTATAAAAGGTTCGGGTGGAAAGTGTTTTTTGTTTCCCGTTATGAGAATCGCTTTGCTTGTTATTGCGGTATCATAAAATATGCGGTCATCCTCGTCCGTCATGGGCGCAGTGCTTGGTTCGGGAGCGAAAATCTGGCCGTATTTTTTGATGTTGTCAAAAAGGGCGTTGATTTGCCCTTGAGGAAAGCTGAATTTATCACGGGACAGCACTTCCCGATATTCCTCCATTATCTCGTTTGAATAACAGGGGACAATTTTCCCATCGGGTATCATGTGGGCAATCTTGGCGGGTGTGCCGTTTTGTGACCATAATGCCGAAACCAACACGTTTGTGTCAATCACAACGTGGGTAATGCTCATGTTTTCGCCTTTCTCTCGGCGCGGGCAGCTTGGATTTCTGCATTAATTTCGTCATCGCTTAAAAAACCACGCGCTGCGGCACTGGTACGCATATCGTCCAAAAGTTTGTGAAACTGTGTCGCTTCGTTGTCTACGATATGAACCTTAAAGGGTATCGCTTTTTCGTACACCATTTGGCGAACGAAGATGTTTATTGCCGTGGATAGCGTCATACCCATGGCATTTGCAATATAATCCGCATCTTTTTTTATGGTGCGGTCAATTTTTACATTCAAACTGGTTAAATCACTCATAAAATAACCGCCTTTCAAAAGTAGTATATCCAATAATAGCATTTTATTCGCCTATTGTTAATATGATAGGCGAATTTTCATATAAAAATCCGATGAAAAAACCATGGCTAATTTCAAAAAACACCCCACAAAAACAGCCACGCCATGGCTACTTTTGTGGGGCATTGTATTTGTCTGTGTTACCTGCGGTCAATCTTTCCCCGTTTGTTCCACACACATGCGCTTGCAAGAGGCGTTGACCCGGTTTCCCCGCATGGGTGTGGACGGTGGCGGATATTTCCGCGGTTGGATGGCATTTTGCACGGGTTGAAAGGGGCAAATCACCTTCCCGGCGCTGCGCGCTTTCATCAATGCGTAAGGAAGAGATTTTAACAACACGGTGCGGGTGCGCATCCGGGTTTGGGTTTCGAGGGTGCTTCTCTTGACCCGAAGCAATAGTAGCACGCAATGTTTGACATTTGCTAAGAAATTGCCTGAGTATTTGTCTTTTGAAAAATTTTCAAGTATACTACGCGCACCTTCGGTTACATATTATGTAAACGACATATTCGTTAGGGGAAAAATTTCAGATGGGGCCCGATATAATTTTATTTTTGGTGCTGTTGCTGTCTTTGTTTACGTTGGGCTATGTGTTCAGCTCGGCAGAGATGGCTTTTTCTGCGTTGTCAAAGGCGCGGGTCAAGACGCTGGCGGATGGGGGCAACAAGCGCGCCGCGCGGGTGCTTGCCATGCACGAACGTTTTGACGAGCTACTTTCTACCTTATTAATATGTAACAACGTGGTTGCCATAACGGCGGCTACGGTGGGCGTAGTTTTTTTTACGCGGATGGCGGGCGAGGAACACGGGCCGTGGATTTCTGCCGTGGTGGTTACGGGCATTGTGGTGGTGTTGACGGATATTTTCCCCAAGGGCGTGGCAAAAGAAGCGCCGGAACGGGTAGCCATGGGGGTTGCGCCGTTTTTATTTTTGCTGATGACGTTGTTAAAGCCGGTAAACCGATTGATTGCGAAGTTTCGCAAGCGGTTGTCCAGCGCGCTGATTAAAGAGGACGAGAACGAGCAGCAAGACGAGCGCGAATTGCTGGGGCAAGAATTGCTATACCGCGTAGAAGAAGCGGAAAACGACGGCGATATCAGCGAAGAGGATTCGCTGTTAATTTCCAACGCCATTGAATTTAATGACCTGCGCGCCGAGGATATTTTGACGCCGCGGGTAAACATCGCAGGCATTACGAAAAATTGCACGATTGAACGCATGGCAGATATTTTCATGGAGTCGGGGTATTCGCGCTTGCCGGTGTATGAAGAATCGCTGGACAATATCTACGGCGTGGTGCATATACGCGACTTTCTAAAATGCATGGCGGACGAGAACCAGCGGCTGGAGGACATCATCTCGCCCCCCGTGTACACCGCCCCCACCGCGCGGGTAAAAGACCTGCTTAGCCTCCTGAAAAAAAATAAAAGCCACATGGCAATCGTCATCGACGAATACGGCGGCACCGAGGGCGTCGTCACCATGGAGGACATCCTGGAGCAGCTAGTCGGCGAAATTTACGACGAAAACGACGAAGTCATTGAAGAATTCATCCGGCTGGACGACGGCACGCACCAAATCGACTGCTCGGCCGACATCAGCAAGCTGTTTGCCCATTTTGATATGGACGAAGTGGAGGATGAACATTCCCACGCCGTAACCGTGGGCGGCTGGATTATGGACACCCTAGGCCGCATCCCCGAAGTGGGGGATAGCTTCGCCCACGAAAAATTGACCGTTACCGTAACCCAAGCCGACGAACGCCGCGCAGAATTCTGCGTAGTGGCGGTGAAGGAAGCGGACGCGGATGGGGATAATAATGAAATGATTCAGGCAGATGTGGGTGATGAGGCGGTTTTAGTGTGATTGATTAGAGGGCTTTAAAAAGGGGTTGATTAAAATCCGCATTCCAAAAGTTTATCTTGAAACAACGATGTTTAATTATTATTTCGATGTTGAGCGTGATGCCCATGCCGATACGGTAAGGCTGTTTGAAGAAATTAAAGCAGGAAAATATAACGCTTTCACCTCTCCTTACGCCATTGGTGAGTTAGAAAAAGCACCGGAAGAAAAATACTATAAAATGTTGGGGTTAATCGAGGAATACGGCGTTATTATGTTAGATGCTTCTGATGAAGCTACAAATCTTGGGTTACTATACCAAAAACGTGGTATTATGCCGGCAAGAAGCACGGTTGATGCACAACATATTGCTGTTGCAACCATAAACGATATGGATATGATTTTAAGTCTTAACTTCGAGCATATTGTGAGAAAAAAGACCTTGGAATTAACAGGCTATGTAAATACTGAACTCGGGTACAGACCCATTCAAATTCACTCGCCCATGGAGGTGGTAGACCGTGAAAACTCTTGACCATTACATGAATGACGCAAGCGTTATTAGTGTACAAATGCCGCTTCGTGAAATTAAAGCGATACGGTTAATGATTTATGATGAAACGAAAGATATGACACCAACCGAGAAAACGGTTTATTACAATGATAGTGTAAAACGGGCGAAGGAAAAAGGGTTTAATTTTCAAACTATAACTTCCGCAGTGTAAATCATCACACCAACTTCAAGGAGGCACACATGAAATCATTAAAAATCCCCCCGGCGGATGTGCGGGGTTTTATGCGGCGGTTATTGCGGGAGGAGGGGTTTGACGCGTTTTGCGCGCGGAGTGTGGAGCTAACGGTGGCGGTACATATTACAATTGACGGCAAGCTGGAGGGTGAAACGGAGCGCAAGTTTATTACGTGGGAGGCGTTGCGCCCCATGGTGTGCGATTTTATTGCCAAGGGGTCGAAGCCGCGGTATATCAAGATTGTTTTTTCCCATGCAGCGCCGGCGGATGTGCATGAAAATGCCGCGGCGCTGTTTTTAAATTTTACGTATGAAAATGACGGCGCGGCGTTTACTACGGCAACGGCCCAGCGGGAGTTTGCGCTGGACAAGTCCCTGGCCGCGGCGTGGGATGAATGGGTGGCGCAATTTTTCGCCAAGTTGGGCGTTGCAACGGAAAGCGAGCGGATTGAATATGAATAAATATACCGAAATAAATGCCGCGGCCATTGACCGCTGGGTAGCGGAAGGCTGGATGTGGGGGCGCTGCGTTAGCGAAGAAGAATGCGCGGCGGCGCGGCGCGGCGAATGGGGCGTGCTGCTGACGCCCACGCGCTTTGTGCCCAAGGAATGGTTTGGGGCGTTGGCGGGCAAGCGGTTGCTGGGACTGGCGTCGGGGGGCGGGCAGCAAATGCCCATTTTTTCTATTCTTGGCGCGCGTTGCACGGTGATGGATTTGTCTGACCGCCAGCTGGAAAACGAACGTACCGTAGCCGCGCGCGAGGGCTACGAAATTGACATCGTGAAGGCGGACATGACGCAGGCGTTTCCCTTCGCGGATGCCAGCTTTGATATTATTTTTCACCCGGTGTCTAATTGTTATATCGAAGAGGTGTACCCCGTGTGGCGCGAATGCTTTCGCGTGTTGAAGCCGGGCGGGGTGCTATTGTCGGGCCTGGACAACGGAATAAGCTACTTGTTCGACTACGATGAAGCGGGCAAACCGCTGGTGGTTACGCAGTCCTTGCCCTTTAATCCGCTGAAAAACCCCGCGCAACAAGCATTGCTGGACGCCGAGGATGGTGCGGTGCAGTTTAGCCACACCTTCGATGAACAAATTGGCGGGCAGTTGAAGGCGGGATTTGTACTGACGGGGGCGTATGAGGATTATAATACCGCCGACGAGGACGGCAACGTGACGGAGACAGCAGCGCGGGGCATACCCTCGTATTGGGCTACGCGGGCGGTTAAGCCTTAGGCAGGTTCATAACCGCAGCGCGCGGGGATAAAATAATCGCCATGCAAATTACATTGCGGGCGATTTTTTTGTGCTTTTTATGTGCCTTTGAAAAAAATATGTAAAGCACGCTTGACATTCAAATTTTACGTGCTATACTTCATGTAAAGCTAGCTTTACAAAATCATTCCCCGAAAGGAGCAGACCATGAAAAATCACCTGGAAGAAATTCGCAAGAAACGCGACATCACGCAGGAGGGGTTGGCGGCGACGCTGGAAGTGTCGCGCCAGACCATCAGCTCGCTGGAGAGCGGGCGGTACAATCCTTCTATTTTGCTGGCATTTAAAATAGCGCGGCATTTCGACCTGCGTATCGAAGATATTTTTATTTATGAAGAGGAGGCAACATCATGAACAAGACGACAAAATTAGGACTGCACACCCTGTTTGCCGGGTTGAAGCTGAGTATAATCGGCGTGGTAATGTTATTTTTTCAAGTGGGCATTGAAGGGGCGTTAATTGCCTTGCCGATTGTGGTCATCAGCGTTGGGGGCTTTGCTGCGCTGATGGGGTGCATTGTAATTGTTGGCCGGCTGATGGCGACCCGGGGTTCAAAAACCGGGAAAGAATTTATGCTGGGCATGGAGGACGGCGACAAACAAATCAGCATTCTGCTGGAAGATGAACGCAATATTGCCCTCGACCACAAAGTCGCGTACCGCATGAATGATTTTAACAACTGGCTGTTTTTAGGGCTGATTATTTTCCTCGTCGTCATGCAGGTGGAATTGGTGGTGACGGCGGTGTTCTTGGCGGTGTTGCCGGTGAAAATGGTGCTGCACAGCATTTTGCGCCGCAAGTATAACCGGGAAATGTAGCTGCCTGATAGAGTTACCCCGTGGGTGGCAGGCTGTAGATAGTCGGCGTGTAGAATTCGCCATTCACCCCCGCGGCGTTGGCGGCGTTGATGCTGCCCGCGTGGTTAAAATGCCACCATTCCGACGCCAGCGGGTGAAAGCCCGATTGTGCCATGATGCGCTGCATTTGCGCTATGCCGGCGGTCATGGCAGGGCCGGCTATTTCGGCGGTTTCGTTCAGCACTTCGTTTACGGAAATGCCGCGCGGTGCGTTGACAATGGCGGAGGCGGGACTAAGGTCATGTATGCGCGTATGGGTGCGCATGTCGGTAAAGTCGGTGATTTGGAAGAAGTGAAAGCTGCCCGCCTGCCGCACGCCCAGGTCATTGACCTGCGCCATGGTGACATCAACGGCCGCGCCGCGCTGGTGGTTGGAAATGCCCGTGGAAACAAACCAAGTCAGCGTGAAGTTGGAGTCGGCAATGGCGCGGTACACCGCCGGGTTGGTGTCCATCAGGTAATTCATGGCGTCTACGATGGCAAGCTCGGTCGAGCGGGGGCGAAACGCTTCATATACTATCAGCGTGTGCCCAATTTCCAACGCGCGTTGTTGCGCCAGGTGCAGCGCGCGCGCCATGGGAAGCATGGCGGGTACAATATATTCATACCGCCCCAGGCGATAATTAAACGCGAACGCTTCATATAAAGGTATGCCCGTTACGCCCGGCAACGCATACCCGCCGGAGCGAAACTGCGCCGCGTCGGCACTGTTTATGCGAAAAATAATGGACGGCACAACATCCGGCAGGTTGATAAAACTGCGTCGGTGGTCAACCCAGCCGACGGTGCTGTATTCATCCGGCAGGCGTATTTGCCACCAATCGCCGTTGTAATTGAGAATGGTGAAGCCCGTGCCCGGTGGCAAGGTCATGATTTCTTCCCCCAACAACCCGGCCGAATCGCGCAAAATTAACTCGCCCGCCGCCCAGCCCGTTGCCCCCGCCAAGGGCAACTCGAACAGCCCGCCGTCAAGATGATAAAATACCATGTCATCGTCCATGGGGGGCAGCGCCAAGGGCGTGTAGGTAAAATCATCAAACAACCGGGGCGCAGGTTCTTCATACGCGTAGGGGGGCGCTTCATCGTCATTGCCCCGGTCGATGGCTATGCGGGAAAAATCGAAATTGCCGATGACAAAAAGCGCGCCCGCAATAACCCCCATGACCGCCAGCACAACAAGTAGCAACTTTACCCCGTCGAAGCCTGCCTTGCGCCGACCCGACGACACGCGGTTTACCTTCTTTATAATAGAGCGGTTTTTTTCCCGCTCGGGGGAGGGGTCGTCCAGCAGGCTGCCACTGCGGCGGCGGCGTTCCTGTCCGGGCTCGCGGGTGCGCTCGCGGCGGTCGGGCAAAAAATCCAGCGGGCCGTCTTGGCGCTGGTTTGGGTCACGCGGCCGCATGGCGCACCTCCTTCGACGCAATAAAAAATGCCACTGCGGGCAACGCCGCCAATGGCAAATAGGTGCAAAGTGTTAATTTTCTCATCCAATCCCCTGCCTGTCATAACGTGGGGAGGAGTATATCACTGTGGGGTGGGGGGTGCAAGTTGGGGTGGTGTTGAAAGGAAAACGTTGACGGCAAAGCATATAGCCGTCCCTGTTTTTGTGCTTTTGCTGACAAGAGATAGCTATATGCGTCTGCCTTGCTTGCCTTTTACTTTTCAACTATAATGGCAACATGAAAAGAGTGTTGATTTCAAAGGAAGGGGCGCTATCTATGTTCACATTTGCTGACCCGAACCCACCCATCATAGAGCGTGCAATCCTATGGGGTGATGCCCAAGAAAAATATGCCGACAAGTTTATGATAGTCACCAACACCTATGTTGAAGATGCCGAGCTGTACGGCGACATACTTGCCATTTTTTCCCCAAACGATTATGCAGATTTAGAAAAGCCGAAACCCCTGTGTCCGAAGTACGGAATATGGAAAGGTATTGGGCTATTATCGGAAGGGCATGGCAGAGTTGGCTTTTGTATGTAAATTTTCCGTTGCGAACACCGGTATGTTGCGGGGTCCAATCAAATTAACATGTGGACAATCTCCGACGCTGTGCAGGCTCATGGGCACGCCCCGGAGGATATGACTTTTGACCGATTGCCATTAACAGCTACATATTCCGTTTTTGGTGATGGGTCGCGGGTTAAGGTGTATGAATTTCGCTTGGATAAAATACAGCTTGGTTTGCCTAAACTTGGATTCAACCACTGTATCATTATGGATAATATCACGGTGCGACTTATTAACGCGGAGGATGCGGATTTTATTGTCGGTTGGAATGTAATGAAGTATCTTGAAATTCATTACACCCCATCATTGATAGACCCAATGTGTCAACTGACTTTAACATCTGATGGGCAACAACTTTTCACGCATGACCGCCAGAATAAATTATCTAATCACATGCAAAGCATGTTCAATTTCCGACAGGGATAACTTAATGCACTTACAGCATGATGCTTGCGGACAAACGCAAGCATTTTTTATCATGGCTTTTTTGCCGGCAGTCATATATCTTTAAAGTGGAATGGAGGTCATGCCACATGGATTGGATACCCAGCTTGCAACGAGCCATCACCTACATGGAAAATAATTTAACACAGGATATAACCGTGAACGATGTCGCCGACAAAGTATTTGCTTCCGGCGCAAATTTCCAGCGGGTGTTTCACTTGGCGACCAACATCACTATTGGCGATTACATGCGCAACAGGCGGTTGAGCTTGGCAGGGCAGGAGCTTCTTCACCCCAAAACCAAAATTGCGGATGTGGCAAAAAAATACCGCTACGATACGCAGGAAAGTTTTTCGAGGGCGTTCACGCGGTTTCATGGCATCAATCCTTCCGATACGCGGAAGCACATGAAGGAACTCAAATATTTCCACCCACTCAATATTCATGTAACGATTCAAGGGGGATTCAACATGTCAAACAGCTTGGAAATTTTGGTATCAGCACAACACGCCGCATTAGAATCCGATACGATTGCAGATTTGTTTGCTGGGGTAACACCTACCCGCAAATCCAATAAAATTACAAACCTGCGCCGTATTCATAATTCAGAAAATTATTTTCTATGCTCCGCCATTCACTCCGTTGGGGTGTCGTTGGGCATAACAATGAATAACGAATACCACGACTTCAAATTCTACGCCAACTTCACGGGTGATAATTTTACCTATCTGTACGCCGCCGACAAGGGCAACCCGGATAATTTACCCACCGACAGCGGCTTGACCAACTATTTTTTCATGCCTCATGTGGTAAAGAAGGCGTTCGCCGCCTTCGGGTATGATTGCATCTACATTTCCAACAGCCAAATAAAAAAAGACTTCCGCGCTGTGATGAACGCTATCAAAGCCTCCGTTGACAAAAATATCCCCGTGCTGGCATGGGGTATGGGTAATGTAGGCCTCTACGACACGGTGTACAACCCAATGCCCGAAGGTTGTTTAATCGGCGGTTATGATGAAAACGATGTGCTGTATGTCAATCTTTACCCCGGCGAAGAACGAATGCCGCCCGGTTCGATGGATGAATACGGCTATTCAACGATTATTAACGGCTTGGATACGACCAACGGCCTTTTCTTCGTAGGCGCGAAATTGGAAAATGTGGATATGCGAAAACTTACCGCAGACGCAATCCAATCCATTCCCACTTTCCTCACATTGCCTGTGTTTGAAAGTTATTTAAGCGGCAAATATGCCTTCGGCAAAGCGGCTTTTGACGTATGGGCAAATACATTGGAAACCGATGATTATTTTGTGGGCAAAACCGATGCGGAGTTGGCGGGCATTCGATGGAATTTGCACACATCAACCTATTGCAGTGTATGTACAACAACGGCATATAATTTCATGCAAAACGTAGCTGAACAATATCCCGACATGGAAATAGCTGTGAGATTACTGCCGCTGTATAAACAAATGAACGACTACAAAGATGCCATTTGGGAAATGCAAGGCGGCTTTGAACCCTCGGACGACAACCTCCGAAGTCCCTCATTTAGGCGAGAAATTGCGGCAATCATACGGAAGATGGGCGAAGTGTGTACAGATATACTTAATGCCTTTGATAACAGTGCGTTAATCCCTTAACGGACAAATCATCGTATTCCAAGACATGGCATTTTTCACCAAACAGCGTTATAATACAATGCGAAAGGGGATGCGTCATCCATCGGGGTATGTGATGTTCGATTTCCTACGGATATAGAAGATATTCGGTATATCGTGGATATAATCCCAACCATATACCGCAAAAAAAAGCTAATATAATCGGAGGAAAAATCATGGATAACTTACAAAAATTCGAGAACGAAATCAACAACTCCCTAAGCGGCGACAAAATAAAAATCGCAACGGATTTTATAACGTACATGAAATCAAACGGCATGACAGCCCACGCAGAACATGTCGGCGCGTTTGAATACAAAGGACAATGGATGTGCATCGCGTGCATTATTCCAATGGGCGGCGAGCCAACAATGGTTATATTTGACAACCCGCTAACCAAACATTTCGATGATTTTCAGATTGATGAATCG
>Ga0209755_10009445_pt1 | contig 10306 bp, 19 predicted proteins | sample TergutCo191P1_FD_187301 | JGI IMG/M metagenome (GOLD analysis project Ga0209755, IMG submission 187301) | Cornitermes sp. P1 segment gut microbial communities from Petit-Saut dam, French Guiana - Co191P1 (SPAdes) (version 2) | ecosystem: Host-associated > Arthropoda: Insects > Digestive system...
TGAAATCTTTCACCTCATTATTTGATTTAAGCTGCCTTTTCGACATTTCGCTTGATACTGGATAGAGAATATTTAAAACCTTGCCGATATTGACTTTCTTTCCCGCAAGCTGGGAAGCGAACGCTTCAAGGTCATGGAAGTATTTTGACGCCATGCCCATTGTTTTTACAGCCTCATCCTTCCGCTGTTCCATCAATGAAAGATGTTTGATTGAAATTTTTCTTTTTGCTGTATTAAGCGCCGCTGATAATGTGTTATTGCATACAACCCTGATTGCCGTTAAAAACACCTGCAAGCAAGCCGAACCGTCATGGGCGTTGGACAAACAAAGATAAGGCTGGTAATCATCGCCTACAATCCTTCCTTTCGGCATATTTACAAGCATGAATACACGCCGGCCGTTGAAGAGTGAACCTGCCGTTTCAAAAGCGCATTTTACTTTGTTTGAATTGATAAGCGAATCCGCGAACGCGAATACGTCTTTATTCTGAGCCACACAGTAGCGGTCTGAAACAATTCCAAGCACTTCGTTTGTATCGCTTCTGACATTAGCGACATAATTCGGTATTGGTTCCGCTCGGTTATTGTGTGAATAAACTGGAACCTGTTCCACCATCCATGTAAGCCTTGCTGTTTTTATCGCTTCCTCCGAGTTCGGCACTCCTTCAAGTACCGCTCCGATGCCGTGCCAAGGGACTTCGCCTCGGCCTGAAAACATATAATCATTTTCAAATATTCCGTGCATATTTTTCCTCCTAAATAATTTATTCTGTTTTATCTTCCGGAGCCATCAGCCCCAATTCAATTAAATCGTCATCTGTCATGAACCACCAATTATCTTCGAGTAACACTTCGCCGTTTTGCCATTTTGCGGTTGCTATACCGCGAAAAGCTGTACCCGCTTCGTAATATTCAAGCCTGAAAACCAAGTCTTTATGTAGTTCCGCAAGTTTTTTGATTATTGGAATTGGCGGCGACCATGCTGTGTAGAAATCTAAAACGGATTCTCCGATATTCAAATCATATCCGCACCATTTAGTCCCCCACTTTTCCATTCTATGGTTGTATGAATCTGGTACATCTCCTATTGGTTCGATAAGTTCAAAATCAAATATTTTATTTCTGTCTTCGTCTCTTCTGACATATTTTTTTGTAATAATAGGTAATGAAGCTTTAGACATGATTAGTAAATTACAGCAATGGTTAGGCATAGTTAACCTCCTTAAAGACAAAAATTAAGCCGTCCATGCGGACGGCTTTGTAAGCACATTTATCACATCAATTAATAATGGAAATCTACCGCAATTATCCAACAGCCATTTTCATCAATTGGAATTGAGTAATTGCTTTCATCAATGTTAAAGACATAGGTATCTACCGTTAGGTGTTGAGCATAAAGCGAACCTGCATTGATTAGATGATAACCATACCTGTTGAAATTGCCTGCTGCTTTTTGTTTTTTCGCCAGTTTTAGAAAATCATCTGCCGCTTTTTTCCAATCCCAGCCGTTTATGAATTCGTGCAGTTCGCTTCGTTTTTCAGTAAGTGTTCCTGATGATAATACATTGAAGTAATCAAAGAAGTGTTCGGTTTCAAGATAGTCTGTAACTTTGTGTTCTGCCTCTTCTGAATTTTCCGCTTTTGTTAGAAAATATATTTTAGTGTGCGACATAGAGTTTTCCTAAAATGTAGGTGTTAGGACTGCTTCTTCGGTATTTTCTACTGCTTCTTTTTCATCTTCTGACCGGCTGCTTTGTTTTGTTTCCGGTCGGAATTCAACGTGTTCTGCGACAATGGTTACTTTTGAATGTGATTTGCCTTCAGTATCATTCCAGCGGTTTTGTTTTAAGCGACCGACAACACGTACGCCGCGTCCTTTTCTGCCTTTAACGGAGCAGGCTTCCGCAAGTTTTGACCATGATTCCACATCGAAAAAGCTTACTTCCTTTTCAAATTTTGAATCATTTTCTTTTTGGTAGTACCTGTTAGACGCAATTGTAAAAGTACAGCTTGAAGTTCCCTTTGTTGTAGTGCGTATTTCCGCGTCTCTGACTAAGTTTCCTTCAATTAAAATTGAGTTTAGGTTATTCATAGAATTCTCCTTGAAATAAATTAACCGTAAATACAGACGGTTTTGTCTTCATAGAGATAATATATATTTCAAAATGCGTTAAATGCTATATTTCTAGCTTTCTACTGTTCGGCAATGTAGTGATTTAAAAACAAAAACACTTCTTAAATACAAGGAGAACCTATGCGAAAAAATGCAACTTTCGAAGAAATAATAGATGAAATGATATTGAAACCCAATGAGGCGAGGAGACAAGCCGAGTTTGAAGCCCTGCATCCTGAGTTCGTCGATATGGAGCAGTCGGTGTCCATCATGGAAGAATGTATGGAAATGATGGAAGCGTGTTCCGATTTATCGCTGTATGATGCGCAGTATCAATGCGCAAACGCTTTGGCTTTCGAGGGCGAGAGGTGGGATAAGTTTAAAGAGGGCGCTAAGAAACTGTGGCTGAAGATAATCGATGCTATAAAGAAAGCTGTTAAGTTTATTATCAGTATTATTACTTGGCCGTTCAGGAAATTAATAAAATTAATATCGGAAACTAAATTATATAAAAATATTTTTGGTTGCAATAATGAAGATATTGAAATTACAACAAATATAGCCGAGATACATAAATCTGCTCCTGAAATACTAGATGAAGTTAAAAAGTGTATACCAAAACATCATGCGGAAGCTAAAAAATTGAATGAATTTATTGAAGAAATTAGAGATGTAGTTAAAGATGTCTACTATGGATTTCAAATCGACATATTACAAAAAATGCAAAATGACGATAAATACAATCGTCAATCGGAATATTTATTAGATAAAGCACAAAATATAGAAACTCACTCCAGAATAACTGCAAGTTCTATATTATCAAATATTAAACTCAATACAAAAAATATAAATGGAAATGAATGTGTAAATGCAGTTTGTGAATTATTGACATTATCAAAAAATGTTTATGATGAGTCTATGACTAAAACTAAACAACTAGAAGGTGAACTTAATGAACTAAATAATAAGATAATCGAAATTGAGGTACTATTTAAATCAAATAAAGACATAAAGTTTTCAAATAAATATAGAGAAGTGATACAAAAAGCATTAAACACTATACGTTTTAATATTAATGAAATTGCTAAGGAAAATTCGTGTATTGCTAAATTCTTCTTTCAAATGGACGAGAGTATTCATAATATAGCAGAGATTGGAGGTATGTTAGGAAAAAGTTATTGGTCAAAAATTTATAAAAAAGATCCTTATGATTGGATTGGAGATGTTCCTATTTTTCAAGATGATGAAAGAGTTTTAAAGTCTGGAGGAGCAACGACAGAAACATGGATTAAAGAGTCCCCTTCAAAACCTTTTAAATTACAATATGTTCAAAAAGCTTATGAGAATCATAATAAAAATACTTGTATTGTTACATCTTCTCTAATAAAATCGTGGAAAGAAGATCCTATGAAAATTCGATGGTATAAACATTTGATAGGACATGAATATAGTCATCATGTGGTATATAGACATGCAATGATGAGAAAAGACGCATTGAGTCATTTAGAACGTTGGTCAAAAGAAATCGAAGTAGATAGATTTGGAAAAAATATAAGCGATATCTCTGATATCGATATAATAGCAATGAGAGAAGAAATGATAAAAGATTCAAAAAAACAGATTCAACTTAATAATCAACGTTTAAAAGCAAAAGGTTTGCAACTATTTGAACTAGATGAAGTAAGTATGTATACAAATATAGTAGTAAGATTTGGATTTAGTTTAAATAAAAAATAACAAAATAGAGCTAAAATATGAACTGTCTATAATGACAGTTCATATTTTCTTTCTCTTCTTTTTATTCATTGACTTATACATTTTTACTTGTTCCACATAACCATCATCATCTGTAGTAAAGACTCTTGATCTAAGTGAAACCATAGTTTCTCTACGCGCAAGCAGTTCAAAATCATCATTTTCATCTTCTTGAACAGTGACTACAGATTCCTCTTCTTTTTTATTTTTATTAAAAAGCTTTAATATTTTTTTAAACATATCATACCTCCTATTTATACTGATTGAATATAAACCATTGATATCGCACTTTTTCCCAGTTGTTTGGTATTTCAATATTCGCAGTATCTTTTGGTTTATCTATAGCCCAATCATATATATTTCGTATTATTTCCGAAGTAAACATCGGATCATTTTTTCCTTGAATGTACTCGTGAATATCGTTTGGTCCTTCGGGAAGAGGGCCTGTGATATTTAGCCTGCCAACAAATTCGCCTTTTTTATTATTGCCCTTTGGTAAATATATATGAGCGTGTGCAGGTTGTTTATCCGACGGTATTATTCTATGATAATCTAATGTACCATGATCGTCAGAATTGACTTCTACTCTAATACCATACCCATCACGAAAATCGCACATAGTAGCCATTTCTGTACGAACTTCGCCAGTTTGCATTAACTCTTCGAATGTAACTTGTTTCACAGACATACCATACCTCCTATTCTTAGTCTACTATAATAATATATATTTAAAATTTGTTTTATTACCATATTATACACATTATATAGTATTTGTCAATCAAAAAAACAATTATCTAATCTATTTATATAAGGAGAAATATATGAGTATTGTAACAGAATCATTTAATAAAAAGGTTTTATAGATAGAAGATAATACGGATAAGATTCAGAAAAAGGTAGATATATTTTAATCAAATAAATTCGAGATTGAAACATTTGGTGCAACACATGTAATCGACATAACATTCGATGTAGAAGATGCTGGCGGAATTAATTCTGATATTATCATGTAGTATTAATACATGAATCTTTCACCTGTTTCTAAATTATATAACCCTCCTATAGAAATACTTATCATCTCTGGAACTTTTCCGAATATATCGCTCTCATAAGAAGGACAATATTCAAAAGAGACAGGAAAGGGACCATTGATCATTTCTTTAATTTTTTCTACAAACATTGGATGAACACGGCTACACGCTTCATCTGGAATATTATTCACGACTTTTTTCATAAGTTGTTCATCTGTTAAATTTTCCATAAATCATACCTCCTATTCTTAGTCTATTATAATAATATATATTTAAAATTTGTTTTATAACCATATTATACACATTATACAGTATTAGTCAATAAAAAAAAATAAAGTCCCCTGCTCCAAACGGAGCAGGGTTTATTTGATACTACTCAATATTATCATGCTGTTGTTTCTTCCGACTCCAATCCCAATCCTCTTCTTTAAACCCGTGTACATTATCTTTATATATATCAAAATCTGTGAACGAGTTCATTATGCATCTTAACATTCTTGAATTATCGCCACGTGCGATTGATAAAACGGCTTCCATTTGAATAGTTTTAATTGTTTTTATGTCAGCGTCCTTTTCATGTTCAATAATTTTGGAAAGAATCTTTTTTATCATTTCATGATCGGTTCCGTCTACAGCGAATACAAGACCATACTCAAAGATGTCTCTCTTTTTAAGTTTCTCTGTATCTATATCTCCTTCAATAGCAAGGAGACCTTCACGTCTCGCAGTATCATTAATAAATACGGCCCTTTTACATACTTCTTGGTACATATTTTCGAATTCAATTTTATCCATTTTGACCCCCTTCAATTATAAATCAGGTTTCTTGCTCCAAACGGAGCAGGGTTTGTTTTATATCATTCTTTTTTATCGGCACATTATTCAAAGTATTTTGGATCGTCCGGATCACAATCGTCTTCTTCCAAAGATAGGTCGGTACAGGAGTTTAATAATTGTCTCAAAACTTCCGTATTTAAACCGTTGTATATTCCATATACGGCTTCTTTTTGGATTAGTTTCAATTGTTTTTCTGACTGATTTTGTTCCCTATTTATAACATTGGTAAGGATTCTTTCAACAACTGCACAATCTGTTCCGTTCATAAGAAAATTAATCCCACGTTCAAAAATATCACCTTCAGATAATTTCTTTTGATCTATTAAATTTTCCAAGATTAGTGGTCCTTTAAGTCTAGCCTGATTTGAAAATAAGAACGCTCTATCACATATCATCTTGTATCTCTCATAAAATTTCTCGGTCATAATGTTTCTCCTTTTTACTTAACATAATTTATTTTTTGAAGAATCGGATTATAACGTGTCTTATTTGCCAAATTAGCATTTTGACATAATCCCACAATGTATCTGAAATCCCAGCCTGATCTCGCCTGTCTTCATCTTGCGCCTTCCATGCGTATTGCAAACATTTCCATCTTGTTAAATCTGTGCGACATTCAGAAAACGATGTGACGGCTTTAAATATTTTTTCTTTTATTTCTTGCGTGAACGAAGGTGATACAAACGATTTCATATATTCTTGAATATCGTCAGCCTTTGATGGAACTTTCCCGGTTATATTTAAATATCCAATAAACCTTTCGTTATCTTGGAGATATACGCTTGCATGCGCTGGACATTTCCCACGGCGTATCAATTTATTATACGATAATTTGCCGACAGCGTCTGTACCAACTACTAAAGCTACGCCAAACCCTGTATCATATCTAATAACCCAATTTTTTTCCGGTTCATCCTGTATATCGCTTTTAGCGATAAGTTTTCGAACTTGCTTTAATTTCGGTTTTTTACCGTACATCTCATTAAAATCAAACTTGTTTGATAATAAAGTATGAAAGTACCAAGTCGTGTACAAATGCTCATGTTCGTAAGGAGTACCATATACACTGTTCTTCGAAGCATCTACCATCCAAATTATTGAAGCAGGCAGGATTCTCTTTCCTGATTCACATCTTGGAAGTGATAAATCTCGCTCTAATGCTTTGAAGTATTGAATTACTGCGTCTGCGCCTTCAAAATATTTAAAGCTTTTTTGATAATCTTCAACTACATATATTGGGTAATTTGTCATGCAAGTTTCTACTATTTGTCTTGGTTCATTTGGATTGACCTCTTTAATATAATCATCCGCTTCTTTCTTTGTATTAAACACGCCTTCGAGGAAATTCCCATCTTGTTCTGAATTTCTTTCTCTTTTATTTTCAACAAAAGTTATCATATTATTCTCCTAATAAATAAACCTTTTAGTAAAATCGACGACCATACTACACAATTTAGTGAATCATAAATATATCCCCAGTTTCCAAATTATACGATTTTCCTCCAACGCCAATAGAAATAATTATCATTTCTGGAACATGCCCAAGGAAATCACTTTCATAGGCTTCGCAATATTCGATTGAAATTGGGAAAAATCCGTCGAGCATTTTTTTAATATTTTCAATTAATTTTGGATGGACACGTTTACACGCTTCTTCTGGGATATTTTCTACAACTTTCTTTAAGAATTCTTCATCTGTTAAATTTTCCATATCATACCTCCTAATCAATGAAAACACGATTTAGTCTACGATATCCGCATTTATAAAATGCAATATCTAGTATAAAAGACATTGCATTTTTTTTATTTAACGGCCGTACGATACATATTTTAGACGTTTTGCTATTCTTTCTCTGCGTTTTTCATCATCAAATATTTTAGGATTAATTTTCATCTCTATTTTAAATAAGAAATACTTAAAATCAGATTTTCGTTCTTGTATCATTTCTTTTATTCTCTGGAAGAGATTAGGTTTCTTTTCATTCATATTATATCTCCTTCAATAAAATATATAAAATAATTTTTATCTTTTAATTTTTCCAATCCACATTAACTACAGTTTCAGGAAAAGGCGATACTATTTCACCACAATAGAGTAAATGCTTTGCTACTGCCATTATATCATCTTGAGCTTTTCTGGCATCTTCGAAACTTACAGCACCCATCAATTCCATATCATCAATAAACATTTTACAAGCATTCTTTGTCATATTCCGATAGATTTTATTTTTGACTTCGTCTCTTTCGTCTTTAATAGCCTTTGCCCAAGTATCATTAGTAATTTCCCTCATTATTTTCTGAATTGCTTTATCAGCAAACATTGGTATCATCTCAGAAAAATGAAGCGGTAAGAAATTGTGTAAGTGAATGGGAACATTATCCGTTATCAATCTGGCATTTACCCATTCATCATCTCTCAATAAAAGTTTATTAATATTAGAGCAATAAATCTTAGCATTTTCCTCTCCTTGACGAAAATCGTCAAAAATACTTACAGCGATTTTGTCGATAACCTTTTTATGTCCGTATGCTGTTATAACAATACTTTTTCCATTTACCATATTATACCTCCTATAGAATTCCTTGCCTAATACGGCATGGAATTAATTATACCTTATGTGCTTTAATTCTTTGAACTGCGTCTTTGATGTTTAATCGTTCATCAAGATTATCGAATAGGTATATACCATCTTCTTTAAATGTCCTGAATGTGAACGAGTTTAACAAAAGTTTTAATATAGAGAGACTTGAATTTTTTCTTAGAGCCATTATCGCTTCTTTTTGGAGACTTTTTAAAAAGACTTTATCTGCTTCCGTTTCTTGTTTTATAAGATTTGTAAATATTTTTTCCATGTGATCTTCTGATACTCCATCTGAAATAAATATAAGACCTAATTCGAAGATATCTTTCTCTAAGACTTTTCTTTTATCGGCGTAATCACTTAATGCAACGACACCTTCATTGCATGCTATATACCAAATGTCTATAGCTTTTTCGTAAAGTTCTTCATATTGCTTTTTTGTTTCATCTGTCATTTTATACATATAATATCTCCTCCGTATTTAACTGTAAACTTCAATAAGTTAATTCTCCTGTTTCTAAATTGTAAAAATCAGAATAATCGAAAGTGTGTCTAACTATAATACGCTCAGGATATTCTTTACCAGAAGTATCATCGCGTCTAGCGTTTAGGTATTCAATAAACGCTCCGGCTCTTCTTTCTTTTTTAATTATTCTCATTAAATCAGGATGTATTCTTACAAATGCCTCGTCTGTTATATTGTCTACAATTTTTTTCTTATCAAATAATATTTGAATAGATTGATGCAAACGAAGTGTAAAAATAACGATATCTAGACCTAGCATTTTTAATGAATATTTCATATCATACCTCTTATTATTAAATTTAATTAAGATAACTTCTTTATACACCTGAACCAATAGGAATATTAAGTTTGGATAACTGTATTGGTTTTGATAATTTCGGCCACCATAACCATTCATAATATTTTCGTTTATCGCCAAACTTTTGCAACACAAGTTCACGTTGCTCTATATGTGTTAAATATTTAAAGTTTGGATCATTTTGTTCTAAATCGTCATACATGCCATTGAGAGCGATAATTAGTTCTCTAACAGGGTTCTGCTGACCTTCAAAAATATTCATATCATACCTCCTATTCTTCATATTATTCTATTTTTAAATATAACATCTAAAACCGACATCTGATGACGGTGTAAAATAGTATCTATAATTTTTCAGAATTTCTTTTTGTCTTTAATTAACGAAATTATAATAAATTAATTCTCCTTTTTCGAATCTCCAAATAAGTCAGGACGTAGTGATTGTAATGATCTATGGCTTTCAACTGTCGATGTGGCGAGACTTGGTGTTTTTACTGGTCCAAAAGATTTAGTCATTTTCGCTATGGTGTCATAAGTATTTTTCTTATTTTCTTCTTCTCTCACAAATTCTTCATCTGTTAAGTTTTCCATATCATACCTCCTATATGAAATAAATATTTATACTTTTTTATAACGAATATATTTAAGACGTTTTGCTATTCTTTCTTTACGTTTTTCGTAATTAAATATTTTAGGATTGAATTTTATTTCTATTTGAAATATAAAGTTAACATAATAATCATTAAATATTCTTTTCATTGTGTTCTCCCAAATCATATAAATTGTCTTCTTCGAGGGTCAAGTCTGTATACGAATTCATTATAGCTAACAGTTTAGAAGTAGACTCGTTTCTAAAAAGAAACATAACGGCTTCTTTTTGTATAGTTTTAAATATTTTCGATTGTTCATCAATTTCTTGATTAACTATATTTTTTAAAACTATTTCCGTTGTCTCTTCAGTCGTACCATTGATAATTAATTGTAAACCATATTCATAAACATCTCTCTGTTTTAATTTATCTTGATTGATATGGGATTCAATTTTTAAACAGCCTTCTCGATCTGCGATTATAGTAATAGAAACAGCACGTTCTTTTATTTCGCGATATTTATCATAAAAATTATCATTAAATCTTTTTTTCATGGTGTTCTCCTTTATAGAAT
>Ga0209755_10009447_pt1 | contig 10305 bp, 6 predicted proteins | sample TergutCo191P1_FD_187301 | JGI IMG/M metagenome (GOLD analysis project Ga0209755, IMG submission 187301) | Cornitermes sp. P1 segment gut microbial communities from Petit-Saut dam, French Guiana - Co191P1 (SPAdes) (version 2) | ecosystem: Host-associated > Arthropoda: Insects > Digestive system >...
TATTCCACCATTGCTGCACACTCATTCATCCACAGCCAGCGCTATATAATCTTAATAACTGACGGCGTTGTTAAATAACATTGACAAATTAAGCATTTTTTTTGTCCCCTTCACATCTAATAACATGAATGGATGTAAATTCTGTGCGCCATCTGGCCAAAAGCGCCATGTCACAAAGAGAACAGCAAATGTACGCAGAGCGAACCCCTTGTGGCGTGTTCGCACAACTACTGTTTCCATGTATACACAACAATGAGTTGTATTGTTGAGCTACATATGTCGCTGTAAACAGTACAAAATATCGTAATTTTTGACGTATAAAACGAATTGTTTTCGAGAAGCATATGTCGCCTTTAACTGTATAGAACCTACCGGGCCATCAAGTAAAGTGCCCGACATTTTTGCCTGCTTTCGACCTAACTTGCATTTGATCTATAGAGGTTATTATTAATCCACAGTATAAAATGTCATGTAAATCTACTCAGTAGGAGCCGAGTCGATACGTGCGTGCGTACGTACGTACGTACGGACGGACGGACGGACGGACGGACGGACGGGACACTAATGACGGTTTTTCGCGATGTTGCGGCCGTGCATAAGAACGTATACACACGTTAGTAATGTACACATCAAGTAGCAGAGTGGACCGACAATAATTCTTTCTTTGTTAACCTTCCTTCATATGTCAGATGTTCGAAATGCCCACCAGAGGCGTCAGTGGACTGTTAACAGGATGCACCGTTAACATACTGGTGCTGTTTGTAGTGGACTGGTGACACTCTGTCAGTGTTGTATCTCAGTTCTGCAGTGTTTTTGGCATGTGCTGTCATTTAGAGTGCTGCATAAGTAAACGTAGAAGGATACTGAGGTAGGTGATGGGGGTGGCTATACGCCGTATTGACCATCTGGTGCAGTGAACAGTGAGAACATGTCTGGCGTCGGTTTGGTGATGTGTAGACCAGCACACCATTCTGATGCACAGACACTCTTCCTCTAAAGATGGAAAGAAGTGTTGTCCCGCAGGGCTGATAAGTAGGCAGCACCCAGGACACATACTGCAAGGAGAAATAGCCTTGCCATTGCTCTGAAGACAGACTGCACCACACTGACATCCATGGTACATGAACTGCGTGAAGTCTGGTGGCCAGTACAGGTAGCTGTGTCGATTGACGGAGCCAGCCAGTCCACAAGTTGCGTTGTCAAACCGAACGATGAAATCAGGAGAACGTTCACTTTCAGCACAGTAACCACACATGAAATTCCATTCGGCCCGCTTGGCACTGACGTTTACCACTTCTCATGCCACACGATTCGATGAACTCTGGGTTTGTTGACACCGGTATCAGGGGAACATAGCCTTAGGAGACTGTCAAGGCCTGTGACACAGCAGCAACATTTACAGTGCAGCCTTGCATTCCTTACCCGTGTTCGTACGGCAATTCCACATTCTTTTCTGCAACGTCTCTGTACACCAACTGCGTTCTTCGTTTTCCAGTAGCACTTAACGTACTCACGTTGCGATGGTGCCATTTTCTTTTACACTCGATACAACCATCTGTCGGGGTATACCGCTTCTAATTACTGTACATTCTTGTCATCTAGTATCATTCTATACGTCACTGAAAAATATGATTACTCTGTCTTTTCTCTGTGTCTTATTAGCAATTAAAGTGTGTGTACATTTATTACGACATCCTGTATAGTATAGCCTCCACATTCCGAGAATTGTTTTGGTCGTGAAGAAACTGAAATGGTGGAAGGCGTTTGACTGACTATGTGGAGAATGGTCCTACTTCAGAATCTAATACATTAGTACTCGGTTATAACGACCTCGGTTTGTACGATACCTCGTTTAGAACGTTACCAACTAATCCCCCATAAGGCAGTGTTTTTCTGCCCTGCTTATGACGACATGCATAAGAACGTCTACCTCTGATACAGTGACATTGTCAGTCATCCGATCCAAGATAGTTTTCCAAGAAGTATGCGTTTTTGAGAACATAACCATGTCCTCGTCCTTGAGAGGGCAAGCCGTTTATTTTTTCAGGCAGTTATGTAATTTCCAGGCCTTTTAAACAACAACCATGACGGTAACTGTGCGGCAGGGTGCCCTGTTGTAGTTAAGAGCAGACTGCTAACGTAATAACGTGGCTACAGGCACAAACAAAAGGAATGGTTTCAGCGTCGAAGGAGAAGTTACAGTGACGCGACAAATAGGAAATTGAAAAAAGAAAGCTGACGTGTGTCGGTAATTTGGTTTCGTAAATTCTAGAATGAAAAGATATGGAAAAACAGAACCCAAATTATTACTGTATTTGAACAGAACAGACCGTGAATAAAGCGTTTCGAAAGGCTGAACGAAATGACGTCATGAGGCGCTTCTTAATCGTTTAAGCAAGAGATAAGTGAAAATGTACCGGCGAGTGGTGCTCTTCTGGCGATAACTTTTGTTCGTCCTACATTTTAATTTTAAATTAATGTACTTTTTAGCGTGAGGCTGTATGGAAATTTACATGTCCAGAGGATTACCTTTCGTTCTATCTAAATTTAATTGCAATATAAAATTAAAGCATATCACAGCGGTAACATTAAGTATCTTACCTGCAAACCTGTACCTTATCTTGAAAAAATTTTCCTTCCCTTCTACCTAAACGCCTCGCTTACGGCGACACAATTTATTCGGTCCCTTCGATGACGTAATAACCGAGTTCGAACGTAGTTTGTTACGTAGGCGAGAAATTGACCGCATTTTGTGGAATCCGAAGGTTCGTTACCGTGTTCACAATAGCACCCCGTTGGTCCCTGTTCTGAGCCAGATGAATCTTGTCCATTCTTTACCGTTACCTTTAAAGACTAACATTTACCTGAATTACATATAAAGATCCAGTCCGTACCGCGCAGTAAACACTATATCTCTGTTTAAAAAAACCAGTCAGTGAATGATGTATAGGGAAATAATCGCTCTTTGTTCTCAGATCCACACAAAACACATAAATACACTGTGTGGGCAGAACGTGGAATTGTTGAATGTTAATCCCGGTGCTATACTCTGGGGCCCCCTCTGCCTCCAGTGCAATGAGTACCCAGTCTCTTCCCCGGCGGTAAAACGACCGGGGCGTGGCGTTGACAACCCACCTCCGTCTAATGCCGAGGTTAAAGAAAGGGTAGAGCCATACCGCTAGTACTACTCTGGGACTGCGTGGCCTATTCTAGGACGAACTTTACTCTTTTTTTTTTTACTTTAAACCTCGTGGCACATAAAGTAAACAGCGGGCCTTAAAGGGTCAATTTATAACATTCTTTGTCTTTAATTTTGAGGCGCTTTTCATAACTGTGGAACCAAATGAAACAAACACTCTCCGTTCTGAAACTGTAGCAGCTAGGTTGTACAAAGTTTACTAGAAACCTAATAAATTCGTACGCTTAGGCGTGTATAATGAGTAAATTGCATGTTGTAGTTTAAGCGCTTTGTTGCCTCAACACATGGACCAGTGGTCACTATATGTTTTGCCAGTTTAACATTCAGCAATTCTGCTTTCTGCCCACACAGTGTATTTATGTGTTTTGAGTGGATCTGGGAACAAACAGCGATTACTTCCCTATGCAGCATTAACTGACTGGTTTTTATAACCTAGACGGAGAGTGTTTGCTGCGCGGTACGGACTGAAGCTTTAAATATAATTGTGGTTAGAGTCTTTACTACGCGGTGCGGACGGGGGCTTTAAATATAATTCGGGTTAATCTTAGGTTTTAATATAGCACAGGCGGTCAGTCGTCGGCCTGTCATCGCGGAACCCCGGGTTCAATTTTGAGTCCGTCCGTGTAAGATTTGTGGTGTACAAATGTAACCGGGCTGATCTCTGAGTACTTCTATTTTCTCCTGTCAGCACCATTCCACCATTACTCCGTGCTCATCTTAATCTACACGTTGATTTCAGCAGAAGGACAAACGGACGAAGCTGGGAAATTTCGAAAAGGAATTTTGTTTCGGAAATCGCGGAACACTGGATAAAAAATTACATTCCCTCTCCGTTAGCCTTGAAAGGGTATGTAGATTTGAGTTTCAGACGAGTTGGAGTTAATAACCTATTGGGCATATTGTGAAATGTTTCTGTAGAAATCAGTGTCTGTCCGTCCTGTGATACGAACAAGGCACTGTCAGATAATGACTGTCAGTATCTTACATGCATTTGATAACCCAGCGGCTGCTATCTGGCCTCAAACTGGGGAGGTGTCGGTTTCGAATATCGGGTCAGAGACCGGTTATCGTGACTTCGTCGTTTTCCTCAGTTCTTCAAGTGAATGTAGAGACAGTGTCTCAAACTAAGCAACAGGCGTGTTTCTCTCTGTCCTTTGTAGTGTGTTACTGACTAATAATTTCACCTTTCAGCGCTAGACTTGTACCGAGATAACGTTAGTGTCAGTAAATAAGCCATAAATTGACAAACGAGAAACACTTCCGCCTCTTATATCGTGGACTTCGCCTTTCTTTACATTAAGGCATAGGATTTTGGTAAGTTCCATTTTTCTTTGGCTACGTGTCTTATGTAAGTCATGATTAAAATGACAGGGACTTCATGCAAGTGATATTGATATATTTTCCATCAGTATTCGTGCCAGTATAACGTCTTGGATCCATCAATGGAGATAGAATGGAACGAAATCTCTATTTTTGCTTCTCCCTTAAAGAGCTTTAATTTAATTTAAGGGTTTAAACTGTAAATGTAGCGGTCGGGGCGTTAAGCTGATACCACTCATGCCGATGGTAACTCATGGAGCTCTACTCCTACACCTCCATGCATCTCCATGTCGTGGTGCTTCAATGAATTTGGGAAAACCTTGACGTGTTCATCTCCTGTCCTTCCTGTGTGTTGACATCGACCCCCTGACCGCTGTCTGTCGTTACGATATGCATATTCTGGCCCAGTATGTTAGACGAAAGGCTGGTGTGTCCCCTTCATTTCAAATCCCCTTCCGGGTTAAGGAAGGTGTTATACAGACCCTCGTTCACAACTCTTTGTAGCTCTTTCGTATTTTAAGTCTACAACATATTTCCTTAAAAACATCAGTATGGGATGTCTAACATAAAGTTTCCATCTGTTTTATTTGGACCTTCCTAACGGCATATTCTAAAAGTAAAGATGAAAAATAATGGCCATAAAGCATCTCCATTTTTCCTGCCATTCTGAATGGGAAATCTCTCAGACAAATATTCGGAGCGTCATAATTTGCATTCTACGCCAATTATTACGGTGATTAAATGATCGGGTTTGAAATGGGAAAGGCGTGCAGCATGCATTTTGTTTGGGTAACTTCAAAGGCAGAAACCTCTTAGGACAGCTAAACGTAGGTGGGAGGATAAGCTTGAAATTTTTGGTACGTAATAGTTTAGGGTGGGGTGAGGAATGGGTGCTTTTTACTCGTGATAGGAATGACTGGACTTTCGGTTCCGTAAACTGCGGGGAATTTGTTGAAGGGATGGGCGACTGTTAGGTGCAAAAGTACAAGTCTGTTTGGCGGGATTGGTTAATTGGTGCTGTCAGACAGATGTTGGTATACGGACTGCAGTAATGCCTGCAGCACGCTGTACTGTGCAGTGTAGTGCAGTGCAGTGCAGTGCAGTACAGTACAGTGCAGTACAGTACCTAGTGCCTCAAGTACTACTGTAGTACTGTACAGTGCTATAGACAGTCTTGTACAGTACAGTAATGCCTGCATGTAACGTAATCTACAGCTTGTTAACGAAAGCAATTAGCATTACTTGTGTGTGTTTGTGTGGATTTGTTAATAACCCCTCAAAACTTAGTGGTTACTATATGTACCACCAGTTTAACGCTCAACAATTCTACGTTCTGCCCTCGCAGTGTATTTACGTGTTTTGTGTGGATCTGAGAAAACTCAGCGGTTTTTGTAACTGAGATATAGAGTGTTTACTGCGCGCTACGGACTGAATATTTATATGTAATTCAGGTTAATATCTATCTAAGTGTTCTGTGGTCTGACATTGCCATTTAAACGCTCAGTTGGTACAGAAAACTCACGTTGCACTGTATGTTTCTTATGCGGTCCTCTCCAAATTAAGTTCAAATTTTTCGTCACAGTGCTGCCCTCCAAGCACAGTATGCAGCCCAAACGTTCAGTTTCTCCCCGCTGCTCCACAATCCCAAAAGTCCACTTCCCATCGCTTTACCTTCTTCACTTCCCAGAGTTTTTCCTTTCTACCAGCCTAACTTTACCATAAAGACGAGCCGGCGAATCCTGGGAACCATCAACACGGTCGACATATTTGTTTTCCCCATGTTAAGTATACATGTAGTGTCTCGCACTGCACCTCCCCTTTTTCTCTGTTTCTCGGTCTCAAACGGCCTTGCCATAGCTCAGGCGGTTAGCCGCCGGCCTTTCACAGTGGAGGCTAGGATTTCGATCCCATCCCAGTTCATGTGAGATTTGTGGTGGGCATTGGTTCCGTACTTTGGTTTCCCCTGTCAGTATAATTCCACCAATGCTCCATATTCATCTTCATATACATGTCGCTCTTACGAGAAGGACGAACGGACGAAGTATGAGTTTCTTCCAAAAGGAATCGGGGAATCGGAAATCGGAGAGTATTTTGGCGTAGTCTTGAAAGGGTTGGCTTGGTAATAGGTGCCTTCTGAAGTCTCGCTGCATGCCACGGGCAACACGCGTGCTGTACATTGCCAGCACTTGTGTTTCGTCTTTGCGTATTTAATACGCTAATAACGTCCGCAGTTTGCACCGCCTCACAGCCGGTTCTAACCAGATAATGTAGCACGAGCCGAAATTAGTTGTAAAGGTTTTGCCCTTTGCAGTGCTAGTTGATGAGGGAAATGAAAGAGCTGTTTTGCTGTTTAACTCCTTAAAGCAGGCGGTAAATATATGTACCGCCTGCTTTCATATTAAAAGCTCCGAATTTTGCCCACACAATGCATTTATGTGATCATATGTGCTTACAATAAATACTGATTTTGAATGTGACGCAACAGCCCCTAGTGGGCCAGGGCCTCATTATCGAGGCTCCACAATAACACTCAGGCACTCCACACTTGGTAGGACTCCTCTGGACGAGTGATCAGTCCGACGCAGAGACCTCTACCCGCCAACATACAACACTCACGACAGACAGACATCCATGCACCCTGTGGGATTCAAACCCGAAACTCTACCAAGCGAGCGGCCACATACCCACGCCTTAGACGACGCGGCCACCGGGGATAAACCGGTTATCTACCTAAACGAAATTAAACTGACCTTTGTAATGAAGATGCATTAGGTTTTCTGCGACGTAGAATCCGAATTGCTGTGTGTTATTTAGGTCAGTGTTTCAAAGGTCGTGTTCCGTGGATGCTTGGAGTTCCGCGAAGTGAAAATAAGTGTTCTGCAATACCGGCGTTATTTACAAACACTTTTCCCCCAGTTTCTTTGTTGTGTCATTGTTGCTGGTATTGAAATAATGTTTATGCAAAACCGTGTTACAACATTACTCTTTAGAGTGCTATTTTTCATATTGTTTTTCTAATTCGGATTTCAGGTGTGTTTTAATTTTTCATGACGATAGAGTTCGCCCTGGCTGTGGGGTAACCTGTTACACTTCCTGGAGTAACTGTTACATTTATTTGCAGTAGCAACGCAAACACTCACTTACTTACTCTGCTTACTTTCATTCTTACTTACTTACTCACTCCGTGGAGCAGAGTCCTTCTTGAAAAGCTAACCCGTTTACAGTTAGTCCAAAAATTCCCCGCATTTTATGGAACCCGAAGGTTCATTGTCGCATTCACAATTGCCCACCACCTGTCCTCCAATCTACGTCTGGGTCTTCCAAGTGGTCTCTTTCCTTTAGGTTTCCTCACCAAAATCCTGTATGCACCTGACCCCTCCCCCATATGTGCTAAATACATTCTTCTCTATTTTATCACCCGAACAATATTGGGTGAGGAGTACAGATCAGGAAGTTCCTCATTATGTAGTTTTCTCCATTCCCCTGTTACCCCGTCCCACTTAGACCCTAATATTCTCCTTAACGCCCTATTCACAAACACCCTCAGGCTTCGTTCCTCCCTCAGTGTGAGCGACCAAGTTTCAAACCCTTACAAAACAACAGGCGTAATTATATTTCTCTGTGTCTTAATCTTTATATTTTTGGATAGCAAACTGGAAGACAGAAGATTCTGTACCAAATGATAGCAAGCATTCCCTGACTTCAGTCGGCTCTTCATTTTTTCCTGAATGGATTTTTGATGCGTTTTAACTGTTCCACACTTTCAAAGGAACTATTATTAATCTTTATATCCTGACTTCGTCCTGCCTTCTGATCTCAAGACATGACCTTGTTCTTAGTTTTATCAGCATTTACTTCTCGTCCAATCTCCTTATTAGCCACAACTAAAAGCCTTTTTTTATTTTGTATAGTATTTACGCTTCCTCCCAATATATTAACACCATAAACATAAACTAGAAACTGATGTGTACCATTTAATTTCAAGTCATCCTGGTTTGCCTGAAACCTTCTAATGACATACTCTGGAGGAAAGCTGAAAAGCAATGGCAATAAAGCATCTCCTTGTTTCAAACCATTCTTAACATGAAACATGTCCGACAAATGTTTGCCTACCGGGAATCTGCTATACGTTTTATTCAGACACATTTTTATTATCCTTACCAGTTTCATGCGGATATCAAACTCAATGAGAATATTATACAAGACCTCTCTCCTTAGTTATGGCCTTTCTTGCAGTCTATAAACAGCTGATGCATTGCTTCATTGTATTCCCATTTTTTTTCAAGTATTTGACGAATGCAGAATATGTGATCAATAGTTGACGTGTTACGTAGAAATCTACACTGATGATCCCCAATAATTTCCTCTGCATATGGAGTTAGCCTTGACAGCAGGATGTTGGATAAAATTTTGTACGTAGTTGGCAAAAGTGATATGCCCCTGTAATTACTACAGTCTCTTTTATCACCTTTCTTATAAACAGGTACAATGATCGACTCCTTCCACTCCTCAGGCAATTCCTCCTTATTCCATACAGAATTAATAAGTTTGTGGATCTCAGAGCGAATTGCTCTGCCCTCTGCTTTAATCAATTCTGCTGGTATTTGATCAGTACTTGGTAATTTATGTCTTAATTTTTTCAGTAGCCATCTCAAGTTCAAAGGCACCCGGCTCACGCAACCGTGGCTCTGTTGACTGTATTTCAGTCTGCCTAACAGCACTAAACCCATGTGGGTACATTCAACAGTTGAGGGAAATCTTTCCTCCACCAAGCCAAAATACTGTGGCAGTCTGTAAGCAAATCACCCTTCTCATCCTTTACTATATTAGTTCTAAGATGGTAAACATTCTTAAACTCTGTTGCCCCTATAAAAGTCTCTGATATTTTTTATCTTAATGTTGGTTTTTGGCTCATCAGTTTTAGCTTTCAGATATCCCTTTTCTTTTTTTTTTACAATGTCTACTAGCTTCACGCCTTACATTGTTTAGATTATCTATATTACTTTCGTTTGTATCCTGTAACCACTGCATTTTAGTCTGCTTCCTTTGATCTATAAAAATCGTGAACATTCTTCATCAAACCACGGTTTATGCTGCTTCAATTCGTACAGACCTAGACTCTCTTAAGCGGAAGTTTTGATATTCTCTTTAATGTTTTCTCAAGCCCTTTTATGTACTGGCTATCATTTAAGTTCTACAGATAATGCGAAGATATTGTTAATTTTATTATATTCATTTGGTTAGTATTTTTGGCGCGCCTAATATGATTTCAATTTACGCGTCTTAGTTAACAGTTAACGGTTGTGTATTGCGTCAGATTTATTAGAGTATTTCCGAACAAGGTTACAAAGGCAAAGTGCAGATCATATGGCAAGTAAGATCAGTGTCCGAAGTGACCACAATCACACGAGCGTCACTTCAGTATGCAGAAATGACGTCATCAATTAATTACAGTCCCTAAACATAAAAACATGTGAATCAGGCGTAACGGTCGTGGGCCCATTGATGGCACTTACTGCACCGGAACCAATTGTGCGTGTGGCTCTTACCGGCGTGTCGTGCAATTATTTTACAAAAGGCAGCGTCATAAAGTTAACTTAATACTTCGCAGCAACTTGTCACGTACTGATGATACTTTTAGTGAATGCTCGGTTTGTCGCTCCAGTAAATTGCCAGAACAGTGACTTTCATACAGAATTAAAAATGTGATAACCAAGTGCCCCAGTTTCAGTTTCTTAGATGTCAGGAAATCCGTGTGTCAGAGTTCATATAACTTCTGATTATAA
>Ga0209755_10009449_pt1 | contig 10303 bp, 7 predicted proteins | sample TergutCo191P1_FD_187301 | JGI IMG/M metagenome (GOLD analysis project Ga0209755, IMG submission 187301) | Cornitermes sp. P1 segment gut microbial communities from Petit-Saut dam, French Guiana - Co191P1 (SPAdes) (version 2) | ecosystem: Host-associated > Arthropoda: Insects > Digestive system >...
ACAATTATTTGGGTTTGGCGAATCATCCCGAAGTGCGAAAAGTTGATGCGGAAGCCGCAGCAGAATGGGGTTTGGCGTATCCGATGGGCGCGCGAATGATGTCGGGACACTCGAAATATCACGAGCAATTGCAAAATGAATTGGCGGAATTTGTGTTCAAAGAGGATGCGTATTTGTTCAATTTTGGTTATCAAGGGATGGTTTCCACGATTGATGCGTTGCTTGACCGTCACGATGCACTTGTTTATGATTCTGATTCTCATGCTTGTATGATTGATGGTGCACGTTTGCACATGGGCAAGCGCTACAAGTTTGCGCACAACGATATGGTGGATTGCGAAAAGCAGTTACAGCTTGCAACTGAGCACGTTGCGAAAACAGGCGGTGGAATTTTGTTGATGACCGAAGGCGTTTTTGGAATGGTTGGCGATCAAGGCGACTTGAAAGGCATTGCAGAATTAAAGAAAAAATACAAGTTTCGTTTCTTGGTGGATGATGCTCACGGCGTTGGTACCATTGGCGAAACAGGTGCAGGTGCAGGACAATTTCAAGGTGTTCAAGATGACATTGATTTGTACTTTGGCACGTTCGCAAAATCGTTTGCCTTGATTGGCGGATTTGTTGCTGGCGACAAAGATATTATTCGTTATTTGACCTATAATTTGCGTTCGCAAATTTATGCAAAATCTCTGCCGATGCCTATCGTTATTGGCCTTTTGAAACGTTTGGATTTGATGCGTAAGCATCCGGAATACCGTGACAAACTTTGGGAAAATGTGAATGCATTGCAACTCGGATTGAAAGCCAAAGGGTTTAGTTTGGGTGTAACCAACACGCCTGTAACGCCCGTTATGCTTAGCGGTTCGGTGGATGAGGCCACACAATTAACCTACGATTTGCGAGAAAATCACGGCGTTTTTTGTTCGATTGTTACACATCCGGTTGTTCCGGCAGGCGTTATCTTGTTGCGAATTATCCCTACAGCCGTGCATAGTTTGGAAGATGTGCAATACACGATTGATGCGTTCGCAAGTTGCCGCGACAAATTAGTTTCGGGTGAATACAAGAAGATGGGATTTAGAGAGATGACAGTGAACTAAGTGCCTGTTCTATATCACGTTGCAAGTCGATTATTTCTTTATCATTGGTAAATAAATAATCGGCTTTTTTTATGCACTCACTAAGGTTTTGCTTGGTCGGATCGGTCGTTGTCATTTCACGTTTTTCATTTTCAACAAACGTATCAAAATCGATGTGATCCGTTGCCGAGCCACGCTTCACAATGCGTTCATAACGCTTATGAACATCAGCATCAACAGCGAACAAAATAAAACCTTTTTTCTTGCGCAAACTATCAATTTCGCCCACGGCACGAATACTTTCGATGATCACGTTTTTGCCTGATTTTACAGCACGTTCAAACAATTGGTCGGTGATATAAGACGGCGAATATGTTGCACGCAACGAATTGGCAAGCGTAACCATCGTATCACGATTGACCGCCAAGCCTTGCTTTTCGAGTTCCTCCGTCAAAAAATCCCGCACCGAAAAATGCAAAAACCCCTTTTCCGCAACCAAATAATCCACAATAGTCCCTTTTCCTGCACCGATTGTGCCTGTAATTCCAATAATCATTCGTACATAATTTTTTGCAAAGTTACGAATTTTTTCGTATCTTTGCAAGGCTAAATATATACATCTATGAAAACTACTTCTGAATTGCAGGATATCGCAAGTCAAATTCGTCGAGATATCATTCGTATGACGTTTCAATCGCAATCCGGACATCCAGGCGGGTCGCTGGGTTGTGCCGACTTTCTAACAGCGTTGTATTTCAATACAATGAACATCAACCCCGAAAATTTCAAAATGGACGGTGAGAACGAGGATTTATTTTTCCTCTCGAATGGGCATATTACCCCCGTGTTTTACAGCATTTTGGCGCGTCGTGGCTACTTCCCTATCAGCGAATTGGGCACGTTCCGAAAGTTGGATTCTCGCTTGCAAGGTCATCCGAGCATTTCGCACAATTTGCCCGGTATTCGTATGGCGTCGGGCTCGCTCGGACAAGGGCTTTCGAATGCTATCGGCTCGGCACTCACAAAAAAATTAAACGGCGATAAGTCGCTTGTTTATTGCCTTTGCGGTGATGGCGAGTTGCAAGAAGGGCAAAATTGGGAGGCGATGATGTTTGCCTCGTCAAAAAATATGGACAATCTGATTGCTGTTGTGGATTTCAATGGTTTACAGATTGATGGAGCAACAAAAGATGTCTGCGATTTGGGCGATTTGCGTCAAAAATTTGAGGCATTTGGTTGGCAAGTTTTGGATATGGACGGTCACAATATGGACAATATTTTATCTGTGCTAAATCAAGCGAAAGACTTGCTGAAAAACAAAAAACCGGTGTTTATTGTGATGAAAACCGAGATGGGAAAAGGCGTTGATTTTATGGAAAATAACTATAAATATCACGGTTCAGTAACCAACGAGGAGCAAACAAAAGTTGCACTTGCACAACTCAACGAAACTTTGGGCGATTACTAATGAAAAAAACTTTTTTCATAGCGTTATTTTCAGTCATTTTCAGCACATTTTTGTTTGCTGAAAATCAAGATACTGTTGCCGAAAATCCAACATCACAGATTGCACCGCAAGTCAATCTAAGACCACAACTTCGTGCAACGTTGCGTGTGCGTGGCGAACACGATTTGAACGAAAATGTCAACCGTTTCAATGTGCCAAATGCACGTGTGGTTTTGTTTGGAAATGCTACGGAATGGCTGAGTTATCAGATGCAAGTGGACCTCAACAACCACGGGCAATTCCGCTTTTTGGATATGGAAGCTCGTTTCCGAGAAGGTCGCGACTTTTCGTTTCGTGCGGGTCAAATGCTTGTGCCATTCTCTCAAATTCAGCAACTTGTGCCACGAATGGTTGCACTTACGGATCTGCCGTGGATTGTCACGCAAGGCCGAAGTGGAGCCTTTCGCGATATTGGTATAAATGCTACGTATCGCTTTCGTGTCAACGGTTTCCCGATATTTTTTACCGGTGGAATTTACAACGGTGCGGGCATTGGAAATCCGACGATTGATTGGACAAATAATGTGGCACATTCGTTCCGTTTGATGGCTGGAACGGCTGATAATATTCGCTTTTCGATAAAAACGTATCACAACGAACATCACGAACTTTACGGTGTTGATTTTCGTTTTTTCAGAAATGGTTTCACGATTGATGCCGAATTTTTGAGAGGAAATTACATTAGACATACTATTGGTGATAGGCCTAGTCTTGAAACTTCGCGACAAGTTGGCTCACTTTTGCACGTTGGGAAAATGTTTCAAACGGGCAGAAATACAGTCCGATACCTCGAGCCAATCGTGCGTTGGGATATGCTCGGAATGGCGAATGACTTTGATATTTCAGATGCCAATCGTTTGACATTTGGATTGAATTTGGGCTTTCGCGACTTTAACCAAAGTCAGTTTTTTCGCACGGGCGAATTGCGTTTGAATTATGGGCACACGTTCGTGAATGCGGAGAGAGCACATCTTTACTTTGGCGACCAAGATATTGCAAGCAATCGTAGAGCTTGGGCGAATATGATTACTGTTGAATTTTTGTTTGAAATTTAATCCGAAAAAGTGATAAAAAAAGCACTACATATCATTTTATTTTGTTTGGTTTCCACACTTTTGTACGGCCAACGCCAAGCCCCTCGTGTAACGCAAGAGGAGCGTGAGCCGACATCTCGGATTTTGTTTATTTTCGATGCCTCGAACAGTATGAATGCTCGCTGGGAAAGCGACACACGCATCAATGTAGCTCGCCGAATTCTCATCGAAATCGTTGATAGCCTTGCGAATACACCAAACGTCGAAATGGCGCTGCGTATTTTCGGACATCAAAGTCAATTTCCGCCGTTGGACTGCTCGGACACACGGTTAGAAGTGCCGTTTGCACCCAATAATTCAAGAACTATCGTCAATCAAATCAGAGGAATAATCCCACGAGGAGCAACGCCCATCGCCTATTCGCTCGAACAATCTGCCAACGATTTTCCGCCTTGCGACAATTGCCGAAACATCATTATTTTGATTACGGATGGTCTTGAAACCTGCGGTGGCGACCCGTGTGCCGCTTCGGAATACCTACAACGACGAGGGATTGCGTTAAAACCGTTTGTGATTGGCATTGGCGTTGGCGAGGATTTTGCTCAAGCGTTTGGCTGTGTTGGTCGCTATTTTGATGCTGAAAACGAGTCGGAATTTTTGTCGCTGTTTCGTGTGATTATTTCGCAAGCCCTCGAAACCACGACGGCACAAGTTAATCTGTTCGATTTGTATGGCAATGCCAGCGAAACCAACATAAATATGACGTTTTCCGATTATTTTTTCGGTGCAACGAAACGTAATTTTGTACATACGATGAACCTGCGAGGACTCAGCGACACCATCACCTTGGATCCGCTGATTACCTACAGAATGACGGTTCACAGTATTCCGCCAGTCATTGTAGATTCCATCGTTTTAATCCCCGGAAGGCACAACATTATTTATGCGGATGTTCCGCAAGGGCAGTTACGACTGATGATGACGCCCGGTTCGACCGCCGCACGAGCACCGCAAACGCCTGCGATTATTCGCCGACACGGTTATCCCGAAATTATTCACGTGCAAAACCTCAATTCTGTTGAACGATATTTAGTTGGAAATTACGATATTGAAGTATTGACGATGCCTCGAATTTTAATTCCAAATGTTCGTGTAGACCAAAGCAAAATCACCACCGTTGAAGTGCCACGACCGGGCATTGCGGTGATACACAAGTCCGTCGAAGGGCACGGCTCGCTTTATGTTGAGGACGAAAACGGTATGCGATTGATACACAATATGAATCCAACCGAACGCATCGAAACCTTGCACTTGCAACCCGGACATTATCGCGTCGTTTTACGCTCGAGATTTATCCCTCGTGCAAATGCCACACTCGAACGCACGTTCATCGTTGAAGAAGGACGAACTACAACAGTACGGTTATAAAACTGCTCAATATAAATGAGATATCTTCTTTTTGCTCTAACTTTGCTTTGCTTAACCGCTTGCAATAGGGCACCACAAAAAACAACATTGGTTTTTCATACTCAAGGTGAAACCACCGTTCGTATTCATAAGCCGATCGACGGCATCCCTAATCATTGGTATGTCCATCACAGATTGGAATTAATGCCTAATTCCACTACGAATTACGAATTTGAAATGAATGATTTTGGTTTTGTAAGACTTCAGTTTTCATGCGGTTTATGGGAAGATATTTTGGTATTTCCAGGGGACCACATTGAAATTACCTATGCTCCTCAAAGAATAACTATGGCAGGAAGTAATGCAGAGGGTCATAATTATAACCATATGAGAGCCTGCCGTCGAAAAGGAATTCCACTCCATTTTTTTTATACCGATCCCTCTCGTGTAGAATACGACAGCATATTTAAACACACTATACAACGCATTTCACGCAACCGTGCAGAGCTAAATAGAATGAAAATATCAGGACAGATTACAGCTGAATTTGCAAAAGTCATGGGAGAATCTCTGCATTTTTATCATACCTTTAGGTTGGGATCTATTTATTTCGGATTGCTCAGAAACGCAAGGCTTGCCAGCACGGGTGTTATATTTAATAGAGAATTCATTCCTTCGAAAAAAGATATCCAAACAATGATGTCACAATTAGAAAAATTACACGATAGACCTTGGGCAAGAAGTGGCGATGCGGCAAGATTGCCATTTTATTTTGGAGACATTTATGTTACACGATATTTAGCTTTAGATGACGATGCAAGAAAGCAATTGCTTGAAGGACATGACAGAGAAACCTTTGGTAGAGATCGTCCTTTTTTGATGGCACCTGACAAAGTGCAACTGCGAATATTTGGCAATCGCTTCTTGGAGAATTTGCTATTAGGAATGAATCATCGCTTTGACACCGAGAAACTACTAACTTTCCTGAACGATAACTTTCCTGATAGCGAACACGTTGCTATCATAAAAAGACTAATAGCAGAAAAAGAAAAACCAATAGAAGTTAACGATGAAATTGTTTTTGTTGATAATTCGCCTACCTCTCTAAATGAATTGGTACAACTCCAAGAAATCAAGGGAAACTATATTTATGTAAGCTTATGGGCAAGTTGGTGTGCTCCTTGCATTGTTGAATTTGGATTCAATGAGGAAGTGCGTAGATTATTGACAGAATTCAACAATGTTGTTCCTGTTTATATTTCAATTGACAACAACGAAGAACGTTGGAAAAATGCGATAGCGAGGCATAGTCCGAAAGGCTATCATATACTTGCCTCTGAATTGTTGCGGAAAGATATTGCAACGAGAATATATAACGCAGAAAGAATAGGTAGCATTCCACGTTCTTTTCTAATCGATCCGCAGGGCAATATCCTCAACGACAATCTACCACGTTCAAGCAGAACTACGGAATTGAGACTTGCTTTTGAAGAATTATTGAAGAAATAGAACTAAGCACAAATTTGTTTGCGAATTCCGGAATTGTGCATTGTCTTTTTCCTTTTTTTTTCGTACCTTTGCAAAATCAAAGCAGTAATGCGAACTCAACGACGTTGAAAATTATGAACAATCTCGAAAAAACAGACAACACCAAATACGATTTGCTTTTGACGCAAATTTCAACGCTGATTTCGGATGCGAAAAGGCACGTGGCAACAACAATTAATGATACGCTTGTTGAAACATATTGGAGTGTAGGGAAATATATCGTTGAATTTGAGCAAGGCGGGGACGCGAGAGCAAAATATGGCGACCAATTGTTGATTAATCTTTCCAAAGATTTAACGAGTCGGCTTGGCAAAGGTTTTTCGAGGTCTAACCTTCAAAATATGAGGTTGCTTTTTATGCGGTTTCCAATTCGCCAGACACTGTCTGGCAAATTGAGTTGGTCACATATTATTGAACTTGTTGGTATTGAAAATGAACTTGAAAGAAATTTTTATCTTTCCGAATCTGCGAATGAAAATTGGAGCGTTAGAAAATTGAAACAGCAAAAAGAGCGTGGCTTGTTTATGCAACTTGCTTTGGGCAAAAGCAAAGAGCAAATTTTGGCACTTTCGGAACACGGCAATATTGTAGAAAAACCAGAGGATACCATAAAAGACACTTACACGTTGGATTTTCTGAATCTGCCTGAGTTCAAGCCTTCGGAGTCTGCTCTTGAGGATGCTTTGATTGAAAATATCGAACATTTTTTGCTCGAACTTGGCAAAGGTTTTGCCTTTGTCGGTAGGCAATATCGCTTGACGGTCAATAACACGAATTACTACGCCGACTTGGTGTTTTATCACGTTGTTTTGAAGTGCTATGTGATTATAGACCTCAAAATTGGCAAGGTCAAACAAGAGGATATCGGGCAGATGAATCTTTATTTGGGTTATTTTGCGATTGATAAAAGTAATGATGGCGATAATCCGCCAATCGGCATTATTCTTGCAAAAGAGAAAGATGAAATTATGGTGCAATATGCGATGTACGGCAACAATAATAATCTGTTTGTTTCGAAATATCAATTCTATTTGCCTGATTTAGAAGAATTACGAAAATTATTGTCCAAACAAGTTGAACAGGAAAATCCTATATAAATTTATTGACTTGTAATAAAAACAACACTATGAAAAAATACACATTCACAGAGAAAAAAGACACACGTTCGGGCTATGGCGACGGACTTTTGGAAGCGGCTAAACGCAATGCTAACGTGGTTGGACTGACCGCAGATGTTACGCCATCGGTAAAAATGGAGGCGTTTGCCAAGGAATTTCCGGAACGCTTTGTTCAAGTTGGTATCGCTGAGGCGAATATGATCGGTATTGCTGCCGGTATGACGATTGGCGGAAAAATTCCGTTTGCAAGCACGTTTGCTAACTTCATAACATCGCGAGTGTTAGACCAAATCAGGCAATCCATTGCCTATTCTGCTAAAAACGTGAAAATTGCTGCAACACACGCCGGAATTACCGTTGGCGAAGATGGGGCAACGCATCAAGTTTTGGAGGATATCGGGATGATGAAAATGTTGCCGGGAATGACGGTTGTTGTGCCGTGCGACTACAACCAAGCCTATTTGGCGACATTGGCGGCTGCGGAACATTACGGACCGATGTACTTGCGTTACGGTCGTCCGACGGTTCCAAATTTCACGTCGCTTGACGAAAAATTTGAAATCGGCAAAGGAATCTTACTTCAAGAAGGTAAAGATGTGACGATTATCGCCACAGGACATTTGGTTTGGACGGCTTTGCAAGCCGCTGAAAAATTGCACGACATGGGCATTTCTGCGGAAGTTATCAACATTCACACCATCAAACCGTTAGATACGGAATTGATTTTATCGTCGGTTTTGAAAACCGGTTGTGTGGTAACCGCTGAAGAGCACAATATCATTGGTGGTTTGGGCGATAGCGTGGCGCATTTGCTTAGTCGGACAGCCCCCTCGCCTATCGAAATGCTCGGCATCAACGATGTATTCGGCGAAAGCGGAACTCCACAACAACTTTTAGACAAGCATAATCTCAACGAAGAGGGCATTATTGCATCCGTGAAAACGGTTTTGAACAGAAAATAATGAAATAACAACGGTCTGTTAATTATTTCTTGGCACAGTATTTGCATATACTAAAGTAAAGTGGTATCTTTGCATATACAAAAAGAGAGTAATAACATGGATCAAAACATAAGCCTAAAACTTCGTAACGCTTTAATTTTCAGCAATGAAGAGGCGCATCGTTTGCAGAATGAAACTGTCGAAATTGAGCACGTCATTTTGGGTATTTTGCGTGAGGGAACGGGGACTGCGGTGTACGTCCTGACGGGATTTACTGACAATCTGACAGAAATTAAAGAGCGTTTGGAGCGAAAAATTGCCAATCCGTCGGAAAGTATCAAGCCTTCGATGCAAAATCTGCCGTTGTCGAAAAATACCGAACGCATTTGGAAATTGATGTGTTTGGAGGCGAAATCTATGAAAAGCGAAACAGTTGGCACGGAGCATTTTATGTTAGCCGTTTTGCGTGATGAAACGCATACATTTAGCCTTATCGCCAAAGACTTCGGCGTTGATCACAGCGGATTTAAGACCGCTTTGCAAGGCGTTTTGGCGGGAAAAGAGACTACTCGAAATATGAGAGAAGACACGGATTTGTTGGATCCGCCAAACTCTAACGGTTCGGGAAGTCCAAAAAATACGGGCACAAGTACAGCAAAAGCCACCGAAGTGAAGTCGAAAACGCCTGTTTTGGACAATTTTGGTCGTGATTTGACCCGTTTTGCGGAGGAAGGACGCTTGGATCCCGTCGTTGGACGACAAATGGAATTGGAGCGTATTGCGCAGATTTTGAGTCGTCGAAAGAAAAACAATCCAATCTTAATTGGCGAGCCGGGCGTTGGTAAATCCGCGATTGCCGAGGGTTTGGCACTTCGCATTGTGCAACGAAAAGTGCCACGACCGCTTTTTGGAAAACGCTTGATTTCGTTGGATGTTGCAGGTTTAGTGGCAGGTACGAAATACCGTGGGCAGTTTGAAGAACGTATGAAAGCCGTTCTGAATGAATTGGAAAAAAATCCGAATATTATCTTGTTTATTGATGAAATTCACACGATTGTGGGTGCAGGAAATGCATCGGGAGCGTTGGATGCGGCGAATATGTTCAAACCTGCATTGGCACGTGGCGAAGTGCAATGTATTGGCTCTACGACATTGGACGAATATCGCAATAACATCGAAAAAGACAGTGCATTAGAGCGCCGTTTTCAGAAAGTTATGGTTGATGCAACATCAACCGAGGAAACGCTCGAAATTCTAAACAATATCAAAGGAAAATACGAGGACCATCATTTGGTAACTTACACGCCTGAGGCTCTAAAAGCCTGTGTTTACTACACAAGTCGCTATATTGCCGACCGTTTTTTGCCGGATAAAGCGATTGATGCGTTGGACGAGGCGGGATCACGTGTGCATATTACAACGATGGACGTTCCGGACGAAATTGTTGAGGTTGAAAAGGAAATCGAAATTGTGCAAAATCAGAAAAAAGATGTTCTGAAAGACCAAAAATACGAGGAGGCGGCAAGTTTGCGAGATATTGAAAATGAACTAACTATCAAACTCGAAAAAGCCAAAAAAGCGTGGGCGGAAAAAGCGAATATCAACCGTGTTGTGGTAACCGACGAGGATGTTGCGGAAGTGGTTTCGATGATGTCGGGCGTGCCCATTC
>Ga0209755_10009450_pt1 | contig 10303 bp, 13 predicted proteins | sample TergutCo191P1_FD_187301 | JGI IMG/M metagenome (GOLD analysis project Ga0209755, IMG submission 187301) | Cornitermes sp. P1 segment gut microbial communities from Petit-Saut dam, French Guiana - Co191P1 (SPAdes) (version 2) | ecosystem: Host-associated > Arthropoda: Insects > Digestive system...
GTATACAGTGCCGTCCGGCGCGGCGCCTTCGATGGCTTTGCCTACGATTGAGCATGTATATCCGTAGAAAACCTTCGGCTTGTTCATAATCATTGAGTAGAACCAGCCTTGATTCATTTTTTTATATACTTCCATGTAATATTGATCTGTTACCGGAATCCATTTGGGTTCTTTTGTAGTCCCGGAGGTAGTAGCGTAAAATTTCGGCTTACCCGGGAAAAGAATGTCCGGTTCACCGTTTTTGTGGCGTTCTATGTATGGGCGTAATTCCTCATAATCGTTTATTTTTACATTTTTCCTGTAAAGCTCAAATAACTCATCATCAGTTTTCGCGGCCAGAATCCCGCTGAAATTACGCTCTTTCCCGTAAACAGTATCTTTAGAAGCTGCTAAAATCCCTCTCAGGCAGTCAGCGGAGGCTTTTTTCCCGTTTTTAGAGGCTTTAATCATTTCCTTCATGCATTTTTTTCCGACAACAGTAAGAAGGAATCTTATAAGCAGCCATCCCTTGACTTTGGTTTTCAACATAAATTTTCTCCTATTGGGTTTGTTAATTTAATTAACATTATATGGGGAAAATTATGCTGTGTAAAGGCGGCAGGAGCTTGTTTTTCCAGCCTGTTAAGCCTTAAATTAACGCAGGATACTTCTACGATATAGACCTGCCGCGGCTTACCTTGCGAAGATCACCCGGCGTTATTCCAAATTCGCGTTTGAAAGCCCTGATATATGACTGCTCATAATCAAAGTCATATTTTATCGCGATGTCCAGAACGCTTGACGATGTTTTCAATAAGTCATCCATGCTTGCTTTTAATCTCTGCGATCTTATATAACCTGTGATAGCCCTGTTGAATGAATAGCGAAACAGCCTGCGTAAATGACCTTCCGACAGAGTGTATTTTTTCGCGAGAACATTCACATTGATGCCTTCGCTTATATTTTTATTTATCTCTGTTAGAATATTATCCAGTAAATTACAATTCCTTAACATTATCTACTCCGTTTTATCAAAAAAAAAGCGGTTCAAAGCATTAAGCCCTGAACCGCCGAATATCCCTGATCTTATAATCATAGTAATAGCAATTCAGTTCCTTCCCCCCCGTATACAACAATGGAGGATAGTCTGTAAAAATCCGCGCGCAGGCTGCCGTCAGGCACGATGCCTGCCGTCGCGCTTGTACTGTATGATCGTATTGCCATATTTTTTTTGCGCCTCCTTTTGTCTTTATCAGATTATTTTAGGATAATTATTAATTTTATAATGAACATTTTTGATCATTTGCTCGTACACCTTCGCTAAATCATTACCAGATATAGAGTTATCAAAACGCTCTGTTTTTGAGACAGTACATTTTGATACATTAACCGGCAAGCCCACCGGCGTGAGAATGGTAAATAACCTGTTAATTCACAGGTATTTATACGCCTCTACTGGGATTGGGCTATTCCAGTAGAGGTTTTTTTATCGAAAGGTGAGAAATGGAAGAAATTAAAAAAAGTTTTTATACGATAAAAGAAGCCGCTGAGGTTAAAGGAATCCATGAGGAGGAAATAATTCATGGAATTCGCGAAGGCAGAATAAAAACGAAACAAGTCGGAATGCGCATGATGATTCCAGAGAACGCCTTAGATGATTTTAAGATGCCGTTATCAACGGAAAAAATTGAGCGCTATCTTGAGCGGCTTCATTCTGATTTAGTTAATATGCTGCAGACAGCCCCAAGATACGGAGCGGCGGGAATAACGGTTACATTTCATGACGCGAAAATTGTTAAAGTAAATAATTTATATGAAAAAACCAGATTAGGTGAATAAAAAATGATTTACGCGCAATTAATATCGGTAACGATAATCGCTGTCTCGCTGGTTATCTTAATGAAAAGGCGGCGGGATAAGAAACGATCAATCGGGTTTCCATACACCCGGAATAAAAAGAAGGTTTCATTTAACCCTTGAGGAGATGAAATAAAAAGGCCGCGCCACGCGCGCGGAAGTCCGAGACCAGCGCCGGTTTGATCCTCCTTTCCGGCCTGGAGGTAGGCGATTTTTTGGAAACCATTTTTATCCGAATGGGAGCCGAGCGCCGGGCCAGTGGAAACATTGAAACAACCGGGGCGCGTCCTTTCGGAATATAAGGTTATTCCTATACGCGATCAGGAATACGCTTCGCGTGACAGCCCGGAGAGACGGGCGCGTAGATCGGTTATGGTGATTAGGGATCTATAAATACTCAAATCACTGGCGGCTCGGAAAATAGACGAGCGGGCCTGCCGGAAAGCGGAGATCAGCCGCTCGTTGAGCGGTATTAATTTTAACTAACGTCCATTAATGATTGAAGCGTTCCGGACAGGTTTTTAACTACATGATAAACAGGAGAGAAAGGATGTACGTGGAAAAAGAGACTGAAAAAGCGTTATTGCTTGTGCATAACGCGGTGCCATTCTGGATACAGAAACGCTGGTATAAAAACGGCAAACTTCTACCCGCTGGCTGGAAAGCGTTTCGAGACGCTGAGAAGAGGCATTGGGAGCGTTTTAATTTTGACGCTACGCTGGAGTTTGAGAAAGCGGGCGAGACGGAAAAAGCGGTGAAGCTGCGATGTGTCATCGTTCGAGCTAACGGGCGGAGAGAAAACGCTGAGTTTTGGCTGCCGAAGTCGATGACTCATAACTGGGAATTTGTCTCAAAAAAGATACAAGAGCTAGAAAACGGGTTTCCGTATATCGCGCGGGTTATGTGGAGCGGAGGGAACGCGGCGTAAGAAAATGGCGGGCGGAGTATTAAAGTATCCGGGATCAAAAAACAGAACGCTACCAAAGAGTTATTTGACTATGAGAATAACGAGAAATAATCAAAGGAGAGAGAAATGGAGACAATCCCATTAGACAAAATTATTTGCGAGAGCAACCGCGAGTACACGAGAGACGAAGGCGATGATCAGTTATTAAACAGTATCAGGCAGTACGGGATCATTCAAGCGCCGGTACTCCGGCGGATTGACACTGATCAATACAAAGTTATCGCCGGGCGCAGACGTATAGAAGCCGCTAGACGGCTAAATATGACGAGCGTAAACTGCGAGATTCGCCAGGCTGACGATGTAGACGATGAGGAAATAGCGCTGACGGAAAACGTGAACCGGCAGGAAATGCATCCGTTAGACGAAGCCGCCGCGTTTAAGCGCATGGCTGATAACGGCAGCCCGATTGAGGAAATAACGCTTTATTACGCCCGGAGTCCCTCAGCTATATACAAACGGCTGCGGTTATGCGGCCTTACGGATAACTCAAAGACTATGTTTAGGGATCAGAAAATAAACATAACAGGCGCGGCGTTATTGGCGGAATTGCCGATGGAGGATCAAGACGACTTTTATAAATTATACGAAAACCATGACAAGATAGACTCTTTTAAGATAGCGAACTTTATCAAGACGAGACAGCGGTATGTTATTAAAAAAAGCATGATAGCCTGCGAGGGCTGCGATAAAAGAACGCATAACGAGGGTAATGAGCTGTTTGAGGAATTTAAGCATCTATACGATGTTTGTCTTGACGCCGACTGCTACCGGACAAGATGGTATAACACGCTATTAGCCAGGCTGAATGAGCAAAGAACGCAGGCGCTGGAAGCGGGTCTTCAGACTGACAATAAGATACATTTTTCTAACGGCGCGCTTGAGCTGATATATAAAAAGGCGGCGTTTGTACACATTGATGAAAGCGACAAACAGCAAATAACCCCCTTTGCGTTCAATACTCTTCGTAATAAATACGAGATAATCCGGGTGAAGGATTATGAGTTTACAGGGGAAACCAGCAAGAAGAAAGGCGCTTGCTGGGAGGTAAGGGAAGATATAGACGGCGTGATTATTATCAGGCGCGTGGGGTATAAAGAAAAGCCGCTGAAAGAAAAAACAGAACAGAAAACGAAAGGCGCTAAAAGCGATCTATTAACGGATATGGCTTTATTAGATGTCATAGAGGAGTTAGCTGTTGAGCGTGACATGAAGACGCCTGAAGTGGAGAAGGCGATAAATAAAAAATACCATAACGAGCGAGTGTTTGAGGATGAAGTTGAGGAACTCGCGCGTGACAGATTAATCGCGAGACGCGTAGAGCTTGATAAATCCGGCGCTGGAAAAACGTTTGATTATTTTTCGCTTTTTCTTGAATTAAATGATTTTGACGAGAAGCATTCTTGTGATATCGAAAGAAAAGAAATAGCGGAAAGGTTAAGCGGAAAAACACTCAAAGAAATCACGTCAAATTTGAGTAAAGAGACACAGTCGTTATTTCATTTTCTTTTATTACTCTTTGGGATTAAAGAATGTCTTATTCCGTCGCTTGGCGCTCTTAAAGACATAAAATCTGACAACTTAGCTAACTTCTTATTCTGGAGATACGCGGGCGTGAGCAAGGACGAGTACCGGGATATATACATCGCCGCCGCGAAGGAAGCCGCGGAAATAGCGCTTGAGTCAAAAGCGAAGAAAAATAAAAACAAATAGGAGGTGAGCGTGACGAATAACGCCTCTTTCACGGACGCTGATATCGCGCTGGAACTTGAAGAGAGAGAAAGGCAGGAGTTGTGGAAGAAGAAATCCAAAGCCAGGAGAGCCGCTCTCACTCTGGAAGAGAGTAAAAAAACAAAAAAGCGAAGACGGTTCGAGCTGGAACAGAGGCTTCTTGGCTGCCTTATAAGCGAGTCAAATGAGAAAGGGGACATCAGAGCGGTAGTTGAGAAATTATCAGACAATTACGGGATTACATGGCGGTTATTTTTCGACAACCGGCACAAGGTAATCTGGAGAGCGCTTGAGAGTATCAATCTTTTAAGCGTTGAGGAGCGAAGGAAAATAATCGAGGAGGAAATATACGCCGATCCCGCCGCTCGCGGCTTGAATATGGCGGAACGCGAGTACGCCGCCACGCATGATGACTACGATTTAATCAGAGGGATACCTGGTTCCAGCGCGGATAATTTATTTTTAAAGACACTGAATGATAAATCATCACAGGCGGTTATCTGGTTAGAGCGCGGCCTTGAGGCGGCGAACGCTGTAAATCTCGCGGGAGGGAAATTATACCTGCGGGAGATCGCGACGATCGGAGACAAAGAGCTTGTGATGCCGGAGATATTAGCGGCATCGATTAGAAGCGAATATGTTAGGCGGAAGTACCAATGAAAAATAATGATATTTATTTACCAATAGGCACTGCTTTAATAGCCGTTGAATCCAAAAGCACTTGTGTTGAATGCTTTTTTGACGACGAAAGCGAATGTTTAGAATGTCATGCAGAAGAGCGTCCTGATGGTAAAGACGTAATTTATAAATTAACAGTATTAAAGGGGGATTTATGATCCAAACAATTAAAGAGCTGTTAAAGCCGCCATTTAAGGCAGATGGCGGTAAAATAAAAGGACAAGAGGATTATCCATATTTAACTGCCTTTTATAAAAATCTAGCACAAGGATTAAACCATGATGATACTTATCTTGAATGGATCTCCGAAGCCCTTAACGAAAAATACGAGCGAGACTTCACGGAGCCGATGTGGTGGAAGTCAGAAGGTAGGTGGGAAAATCACAATGAATATTTTGTATGTCCAGTTTGTGAATACGGATTAGATTTTGAAGGTAACTACTGCCCTAACTGTGGTCAGCGGTTACTGCCGAGTGAGGAATTATGAAGCCTATTATATTTTCTACCCAAATGGTTAAAGCGATTCTTGACGGCACAAAAACCATGACAAGGCGAGTAGTAAAACCAAAATACAAAGACGATGAAGAAGGCTTCACTGTTAACACAAATGTATCTACTGGTGTAAAATGGCTTGAAAAACATGATGAAGATGAAATGAGTTTTGACCCTCCTAGATATATTAATCCAAAATATAATGTTGGTGATGTTCTCTGGGTAAGAGAAACATGGCAATGTGTTGGAAAGCGTGATCAGAGCATGGAATTGCGGATAATAAATAAAATAGATCATAAAGTTAGACATGCAAAATTCACTAACAGAGAAAGATATAACAAGTGTATTAAAAGAATGGGAGAGTGGAGACCTTCAATATTTCTACAGAGAGAAGCCGCTCGAATATTCCTTAAAGTTAAATCTGTCAGAGTGGAAAAATTACAAGATATAAATGAAGCAGACGCAATAAAGGAAGGCAGTTATCTTGACAGATGCGAATGTAAGCCATATAAAAACGACAAAACAGCTTTTAATAAATTGTTTGTTGAAAAATGGTGTCATATTCACGGAGCGGAATTTAAGGATTTGTGGGACAGCTATAACGCCAAACGTGGTTACTCATGGGAAACTAACCCGTGGGTGTGGGTGTATGAGTTTGAGAGAATAAACAAGGAGGAAATATGAGCGCGATACTTGAATTAAAAGAAACGCCGCGGTCGTGTGTAAGATGCCCGCTTGCAATTGAAGAACCAGCCGCTTTATTAGTAGATCGGGTTTGTAAACAAATAGGCAATTCATGTTTTGGAACAAAAGTAACAAATTATACCGTTTCTCGATACCCCGACTGCCTGTTGAAAATAACGGAGGATAATCTGCGGTGGGTAACCTTTGAAGATAGAGTTAGATATGTGTGGTACAGATGCCCTTTATGCAAATATGAAACTGGTCTACGTGATGCCAACTATTGCCCTTCATGTGGTGTTAAACTTTTACCGCCAGTTAGCGATAAAAAATATAAATCCGAGGGGTTTGTATGTATAAAATCCTAGAGGGGAAGTTCGCTAAGTGGAATCCGGTTACAGGTTGTCTAAATTACTGTGATTATTGTTATGCAAGAAAATTTGCTGCACGATTTGACGGATGCTGGAATCAGAGTAAAGGCATAAACGTATTCAAAGAAATTGGCGTATTACGCGATTTAGGGACACCGCAAAGATTTGAAACAAAAAAAGGTAATATTATCAAAGCACCATTTCCCTATGGGTTTGATCCCACCTTTCACCGAAGCCGCCTTGCCGAACCCACAGGGAAAAAGCAACCGCAAAATATTTTTGTCTGTTCAATGGCTGATTTGTTTGGGGACTGGGTACCAGACGAATGGATTAAAATGGTATTCGAGGCGTGCATGAAAGCGCCTCAGCATAGGTATTTATTTTTAACAAAGAATCCAGACAGATATGATGATTTTTTCAGATGTTGGGAAGCTCCAGAAAATTTCTATTTTGGGACAACAATAGTAAACGACAAACAAGATTATTATTATTCAAATATGAATAATACATTTCTAAGCATAGAGCCAATACAAGATGATTTTTCCGAGCAATGGGAAATTAAGTCCGTTAATTGGGTGATAATCGGCGCGGAAACTGGCAATCGTAAAAATAAAATAATCCCTGAAAGGAAATGGATTGAAAATATTGTCAGGTATTGCCATGCGGCGAATGTACCTGTCTTCGTGAAAAGCAGTTTACAAGAAATATGGGGAGAACCGCTTATACAAGAATATCCTTAGGAGCAAACAAATGATAAAAAAAATAATTTGTTGTGATAAATGTAAAATAGAACTAAGCAGCTTTGTAAACCCTGATACATATTATACACCACCATTAGAAGGATGCTTTATATATCATGATAGAGGAGATATGACTGTTATTTGTAAAGATTGTATTTTAGAAATAGTGAAAGAATACATCAGAAAAAAAATTTGAAGCCGCTTGTAAGCGAATTAAAAAAGCGAATGAGCAATTATTTTTATTATAAATATGTATATTATGCGGCTGCCCTGAAGCTGAAAAAAGATTATTGAACGAAAAGGGGTTATTTGATGAAAAAAACATTTAATGTGGTCGATATGTTCTGCGGCGCGGGAGGCGAATCGACCGGCATCATGCAGGCGGCGTTTGAGCGAGATTTGAAGGTGAACCTGCTCGCGATAAATCATTGGGAACTCGCTATTGAAACACACGCCGCTAACCATCCTCACGCCAATCACCTACGCGAAGATGTCGAGCGCGTAGACCCGACAAGAGTTACTAAAAACAAAAAAATTGATTTATTATGGGCATCCCCAGAATGCACTCATCACAGTATCGCTCGCGGCGGCAGGCCGAGAAGCGAACAGAGCCGAGCTTCTCCTTGGTTAATATGCAAATGGTTATCTGAATTATATGTGTCTCGCGTTATCATTGAAAACGTGCCGGAGTTTCTCTCATGGGGCCCGCTCGATAAAAATGGAAAACCATTGCGGAGCAAAAAAGGGGAAACATTTAGAATGTTTATCGCTTTTTTGCGAAGTCTCGGATATACGGTTGACTGGACAGTGCTACGCGCGGCGGATTATGGAACCCCGACAACGCGTAGAAGATTATTTATACAGGCAGTTAGGGGAAGGAAGAAAATAATATGGCCGCAAATCACGCACATTGACGGCCGCGGCGGCAATCTCATGGGTTATAAACCGTGGATACCCGCGCGAGATATTATTGATTGGGGTATTTCAGGGCAATCTATATTCGACCGCAAGAAGCCGCTCGCTGACGCGACTATTAGGCGCATAGCGGCGGGGATTGAAAAATATTGGGGTTATTACGCTGAGCCGTTTATAACCAAGTATCAAGGCGACCATGATGGAAAACAGGACGGCGACAGCCGGAATCATGAAATAGAGCGTCCTCTGCCCCGCGTTGATACCAGTAACCGTTACGCGCTTGTTGAGCCATTGATTGTGGAATATTACGGCAATGGCGGCACAGAGCCTGTCAGCGGCCCATTAAAGACGATTACGACAAAAGACAGGTTCGCTCTACTTGAGCCGTTTATTCTGCCGAATGAAGGTTATTATCGCGGCAATAAAGCTCGCTCGCTTGACACTCCATTGAACGCCGTAACATCTCGCGGCGCGGGTGGCATTGTAGAGCCTTTTATTTTCGCGATCGGACAAGGATCGGCGAAAAGCAGAGCGCGTTCTATAGACGAGCCGTTATCAACAATTGTCACGAAACAAGAACACTGTCTTATTCAGCCTGGAATGTATTTGGATATAAAATTCCGAATGCTCAAAAACCATGAATTAAAGAAAGCGCAGGGTTTTGACGGCGAGTATATCATCAAGGGTAACGTGACCGAACAGACGAAGCAAATCGGTAACGCCGTGCCGCCGCCGCTGGCTAAGGCTTTAACAAAGGCGATATTGAGCGCGTAACGGGTTATAGAGATAATATGACAAGAATAAAAGCGGCGAAAGATAATTACCTCAACACCGGGGCGAAGGCGAAGGCCTCCGAGCGGAGAGAGGAAACCGAATCCGGGCGTCTGGCCGCTTTCATAATCGACAGGATAAAAATCCCTGAAAAATACAAAAACAAATTTGATGATTATTATTTTGACAATTACGGGTTAAGCGAGGCGCAGCTTGTAAACGCTATTGTTGATAATTGCGGCCGTTACATTAAGTATTGCCGTCAGATAGGCTGGCTTGTTTATAAGGAAAGCGAAGGCAGATGGACGGAGATTTACGCGGAGTCCGCTGTGAGACGTCTTATAATCCACTTTGGCGGTTTGCTGCTGGAAAACGCCGCGGAGAGTAATCCCGGGGAGATAGCGTTCGCGAGGCGGGTACTCTCCTCCGCCGGTATTAACGCCATTGAGTATATATTAAGATATAACACGGTTATCGCTGTTGAGCGTGACAGGTTTGACTCTAACCCTGACACATTGAACTGTATGGGAGATTGGTACGATTTACGAGAGGGTGAGACACGTCCCTGCGAGCCAGAGGACATGTTCAGTAAGAGCACGAGATGTAAGGCCGCTACGCTGCGGAAGCTGAAGAATGGCAAATGGGATCTGCCGGCGCTGCCAAAAGATTTTGAGGAGTTTATAGACAAGATAACAAGCAAGGACGGAGTGAGAAGAGTCGAGTTATCTTTTTATATATTATCATATTTCGGTTACTGCCTTACGGGGGACAACGGCGCTTCCTTCTTCGTCAATTTTTACGGGCAGGGGGCGAACGGCAAGTCCGAGCTTTTATTATTGATGATGGCCTTATTCGGCGACTACGCGATAGCGCTTCCGAAAGACATAGTGATTGAGAACAAATTCCAAAGCCAGTTTGATCTAGCCTGCCTGCCTGGGATTCGGCTTGGGGTATTGGCGGACGCGCCGAAAGGGAGTTTAAATTTAGATCAGTTAAAATCGATTGTGTCAGGCGATGAAATGAACGGCAAGAGAAAGCACATGGATGATTTCAAGTTTACCCCTGTGTGTAAAATCGCTGTCGGGAGTAATCAGAAATTGAAACTGAGGGACACTGGGCTTTCA
>Ga0209755_10009451_pt1 | contig 10303 bp, 18 predicted proteins | sample TergutCo191P1_FD_187301 | JGI IMG/M metagenome (GOLD analysis project Ga0209755, IMG submission 187301) | Cornitermes sp. P1 segment gut microbial communities from Petit-Saut dam, French Guiana - Co191P1 (SPAdes) (version 2) | ecosystem: Host-associated > Arthropoda: Insects > Digestive system...
ACGCCGGGAATAAGTCCTTCGCTCGCTAATTTTCTAAAGCAAAGACGGCACATCTCATATTTCCGCAAAAAGCCTCTCGCTCTTCCGCAGATCCTGCAGCGGTTTACTTTCCTAGTCTTATACTTAGGAGTCCGCTGCGCTTTCATTATCATCGCTTTTCTTGCCATTTATACTCCTTATTATTTCCTGAAAGGCATTCCGAATTTTGTAAGGAATGCTTTTGCTTCTGCATCAGTTTTTGCTGATGTTACAATAACAACATTTAACCCGGCTACTTTTTCAATTTTATCAAAATCAATTTCCGGGAAAATGATTTGTTCTTGAATTCCCAGCGAATAATTTCCATGCCCGTCAAAGGCATTTTGATTGATACCGTGAAAGTCTTTAACACGGGGAAGCGCTACATTTACAAGCCTGTCAAAAAACTCGTACATTATAGTTCCGCGCAATGTTACCTTCGCTCCGATTTCCTGCCCTGCCCTGATTTTAAAATTCGCTATACTCTTTTTTGCTTTTGTCTTTACAGCTTTTTGCCCCGTAATCTGAGTTAATGTATCAACTGCAGCATCAAGTAATTTTTTGTTTTGAATAGCTTCGCCCACTCCCATGCTGACTATAATTTTTTCCAGCTTAGGGATTTGCATAGTTGATTTATAACCGAACTCTTTAAGCATCTCAGGCGCGATTGTTTCTTTATAAATCTTTTTTAAACGAGGTACATAATTTTTATCTATTGAACTGGTATTTGTACTTGTATTTGTGCTTGCCATTACAATGCCTCCCCGCACTTTCTGCAAACGCGGATTTTTTTATCGCCTTCAAATTTAAAACCGATGCGTGTCGGCCCGCATTTTTTGCAGACTATCATCAAGTTTGAAGAATGAATGGCGGCTTCTATTTCGATAATACCGCTGCGATCTGTTTGTTTTCTTTTTTTCTTCGCTTTTTTAACAAGGTTCACGCCTTCCACCACAATGCGGTCTTTATCACGAATGATTTTTAAAATCCTGCCGCGTTTTCCCTTGTCTTTTCCGGCGATAACTTCGACAGTATCTTCTTTCTTTAATTTAAATTTATGCAATGCTTCTGCCATAACTTTCTCCTACTTTTAAAAACACCTTAGGTGCTTTTATAATACTTCCGGCGCGAGAGAAACGATTTTCATAAATTCGCTTTTTTCTCTCAATTCACGCGCAACAGGGCCAAAAATACGCTTACCCTTGGGGTTTAACGCTGCGTCAATAATTACACAAGCGTTATCATCAAACCTGATATAGGTTCCGTCCGGTCTGCGGTATTCCTTGTGAGTACGAACAACAACCGCTTTTTCAACAGTGCCTTTTTTTATAGTTGATGTGGGTAAAGCTTCTTTTACCGCAACTACAACAATATCACCTATCCTTGCATACCTTCTGCGGGTTCCGCCCAACACTTTGATGCATTGAACTTTTTTAGCGCCTGAATTATCTGCCACATTCAGGAAGCTTTCTACCTGGATCATTTTATATCTCCCTTATTTGGCTCGTTCAATAATTTCTACAAGCTTCCAGCATTTTTCTTTGCTGATAGGCCTGCATTCGATTACACGGACACGGTCGCCGATCTTTGCTTCGTTTTTTTCGTCATGGGCTTTTACTTTTTTTGCCCTTTTAACGTATTTTTTATAAAGAGGGTGAAGAGCAAGAGTTTCAATTGAAACTACAATTGTCTTTTCCATCTTATCGCTCTTTACAATACCGACAAATTCTTTTTTACTTTTTCTTTTTTGTTCTGGCATTATTTAGCCTCCGCCTTAGATTCCGCCGCTTTAGCGGCAGCAATTTCATGCTCACGAATTAATGTATTTAATCTTGCAATTTGCCTGCGCATAGTACGCTTTTGCAGAGGGTTGTCAACATGCCCGATAACAAGTTTAAAACGGAATTCCATAAATTTCCTTTTTAGTTCATCCCGTTTGGCTTTAAGTTCGGGGTATGACAAGTTTCTGAATGAATTTTTCATATTTCTTTATATCCTTTAACCTTTAAGCCCCAAGTTCCATATCTGAACGTGCGACAAATTTTGTTTTAATCGGCAGTTTAGAACCTGCTAAAGCCATCGCTTCTTCTGCGAGAGTGCGGGATATACCGCCGCCTAATTCAAACATGACCGTTCCCGGTTTTACAACTGCAACCCAATATTCGGGAGCGCCTTTCCCTTTTCCCATGCGGGTTTCTGCGGGCTTCTTTGAAAACGGTTTGTCCGGGAAAATTCGTATCCACATTTTACCGCCGCGTTTTACATGGCGGTTAATAGCGATACGCGCCGCTTCTATCTGCCTGTTGGTAAGCCACATTCTGTCCAGAGCTACAAGACCGTAATCGCCGAACACTACATTGTTGCACCTGGTGGCGTTCCCGGGCATATTGCCTCTTTGCACCTTCCGGCGTTTTACACGTTTAGGACTTAACATACTAACTCCTGGCAGGTGCCCTGTCCCGCCTTTTACTGCGGACAAGCAAACCTGCGTCTTCTTTTTGTTCTTTGCCGTATTTCATGCCGTTAAAAACCCAAACCTTTACACCAATCGCTCCAAAGGGGGTTTGCGCTTCGGCAAAACCGTAATCAATATCTGCACGTAATGTATGGAGAGGGATGCGCCCTTCTTTCATTTCCTCGGTACGGGACATTTCCGCGCCGCCGAGCCGTCCTGAAAGACGCACTTTAACGCCTTGAGCGTTTCCTTTTTTAATTGCGTTTGTTATCGCCTGCTTCATAGTCCTTCTGAAAGAAGAACGCGCTAAAAGCTGGCGGGCTATATTCTGCGCGATAAGCTGCGCGTTATTATCTGGATTTCTGATTTCTTTAATTTTGATAAGTACTTTCTTGCTCGTTCCGGTTTTGCCGCTGACTATCTTTTGTAAATCATTTCCGATTTTTTCGATATTAGCGCCTTTCGGGCCGATGATTACGCCGGGCCGCGCTGTATGGATAGTAATCGTTACCCTTTGCGGATGACGGATTATTTCCAATTCAGCGATATCAGCACCTTTGGTTTCGGGCCAAAGTTCCGCATGTTTTTTTAATATAAGATCACGAAGCTGTAAATCTTCATGAAGAGCGTCAACGTATTCTTTCGGATCAACATACCAGCGGGAACTCCATGTTTTATTAATACCGATTCTAAGCCCTGTGGGGTTAACTTTTTGTCCCATTATTTAGCCGCCTTTGATTTTGAAGCTTTGCTCATTGAGTTTGAGCTTGCAAGCGTTTGCGAAGCAGCGGCGGTTTCATCGATTACTACAGTTATATGACACATACGTTTTAACTGCATATCCGCTCGTCCTCTGCCGCGAAACCAAATTCTTTTAAGACGCGGTCCTTCATCAATATAAATCTCGCGTACATAAAGCATATCTTCATCAAGTTTTTTATTATCTGCAAGCGCGTTGGACGCTGCGGATTTTACAGTTTTTCTGATAAGCCTTGCGCCTTTATGAGGCATATTTTCCAAAATAGAAAGCGCTTCAGGATACGGTAAACGCCGTATTAAGTCTGCTACAGGTCTGACTTTATACGGCGAACCGATGAGGTATTTACTTATCGCTCTGTAACCGGATTTTGTTTTTTTCATAATTCCGCCTATTTAGCCGCCGCTTTTTTATCTGAACCTGAATGTCCCCGGAAAATACGGGTGGGGGCAAACTCGCCAAGTTTGTGGCCTACCAGATTTTCTGTGATATAAACGGCGATCCAAGTTTTGCCGTTATACACAGAAATGGTCGCGCCTACCATTTCAGGAATGATGGTTGAACAGCGGGAGTAAGTTTTAATTGTCTTTCTTTCGCCCGACTTGCTCAATTCTAATACTTTTTTATAAAGGCTCTTTTCGATATAAGGGCCTTTCTTAACAGATCTGGACATAATTCCTTCCTATATAAATTGACACTTTAATCAACATATTGCTCCCATTGATCATATCTTTAATCATTTCTTTTTGCCTCGGCTGACGATAAACCTGGAAGAAGGTTTATGTTTCTTTCTTGTTTTATACCCCTTTGTAGGCTGTCCCCAAGGCGTTACAGGGTGTCTGCCTTTGCTTCTGCCTTCACCGCCGCCGTGAGGATGATCGACCGGGTTCATCGACATACCGCGGACTGTAGGGCGGACTCCTTTCCAACGGTTGCGCCCCGCTTTGCCCATTACGGTATTCATGTGGTCTTCATTTCCCACAGTGCCGATAGTCGCATAACATTTTTTAAAAACCATTCTCATTTCACCTGACGGTAATTTGATAGTTACATAATCGCCTTCTTTAGCGGCGATAAGAGCGCCTACTCCTGCAGAACGCGCCAACTGCCCGCCTTTGCCGAGCGTTAACTCAATATTGTAAACAGTAAAACCTAAAGGGATATTTTCTATGGGGAGGGCATTACCCGGTTCGATGGGAGCGTCAGGGCCGCTGATAATTGTTGCGCCGATTTTTAAATCTTTAGGAGCGACGATATAACGCTTTTCGCCGTCTTTGTAAAAAACAAGGGCGATGTTCGCGCTGCGGTTCGGATCGTATTCAAGGGAAACAACTTTGCCCGGAATTCCGATCTTATCGCGTTTAAAATCAATCTGGCGATATTTGCGTTTATGACCGCCGCCTTGATGACGCACGCTGATACGCCCGAAGGAATCCCGCCCTGATCCTGATTTTTTACCCTTAGTCAGGGATTTTTCCGGTTTAGCGCCTTTAGTCAGCTCAGAATAATCTAAGCTGGTATATTGCCGCATACCGGGTGTAATCGGTTTATATGTTTTAATACCCATGATTTTCTACCCTACACGCCTTCGAAAAGCGTTATCTTTTCGTCCTTAGGAAGTTTGACTATCGCTTTCTTCCATGTTGCTGTAACGCCTTTCCGGTAGCGCAGCCTTTTCGGTTTGCCGCCTACCACCATTGTTGTACAAGAAACCGGATGCACGTTAAATAACCTGCTGACCGCTTCCTTGATCTGCGTCTTTGTCGCCGACTGAGCGACTTTAAACACATACTTCCCTTCTTCGCGTAATTGATTCGCTTTTTCAGAAAGTACAGGTTCGATTAAAATATCTTCGTAATACATTATTCCCCGTCCCCCTTATCGCTGTAAAAATCGTTTAAATTTTTAGCAGCGGTTTCAAGCATTAACACTTGACGGGCGTAAAAAAGTTCATGCGCCGACAAGCGGTTGTAAGAAAGATATTTAAGCCAGGGGATATTCGCCGCCGCTCTTTTGAGCATAGGATCGTCGTCTTTAAGGATCAATACTGTCCTTAAACCCGGATCAAAATTTTCTAATAATTTAACTAAATCTTTTGTTTTTCCTGATTCGATAGAAAAGTCTTCTACTATTTTTAAAATTTGGCTTTGCGCCTTTAAACTAAGAATTGACTTAAACGCCAGCCTTTTCGCTTTTTTAGGTATTGCATAGGAAAAATCTCTCGGTTTAGGGCCGAAGATTGTCCCGCCTCCTACAAGAACCGGTGATTTATTATCGCCTCTTCTTGCACGCCCCGTACCTTTTTGTTTATAAGGCTTCACGTTTGAACCGTGAACTTCGGCGCGCCCTTTTGTACAGGCGTTGCCTTGCCGTCTGTTTGCAAGTTCGTTATTGATTGCATACCAGATCAGATCCTCATTAACAGGAAGGTTAAAAACATTATCGTCAAGGTTAATCGAACGCAATTCTTTTCCGTTTTTTGAATACACTTTATAGTTCATGTTTGCCACCCTCTCTTACTAACAGCCCTTCTTGACCGCTGAACGAACAAACACCAAACCTTTGTTGATGCCGGGAACCGCTCCCTTAACCATAATGAGCTGTTTTTCAAGATCAACTTTAATAACCTTTAGACTCAAAACCGTTACCTTTTCCCGTCCCATACGTCCGGGCAATTTTCTGTTTTTATGCGTTCTTGCCGGATAGGTATTCTGTCCGGTAGAACCGGGCTCGCGGTGAAATTTGGAACCGTGTGTTTTACGGCCGCCTTTAAAACCGTGGCGTTTAACAACACCTTGAAAACCTTTTCCTTTACTCACGCCGCAAACATCAACATATCTGATGCTTTCAAATACTTCAATCCCAAGCGCGTCACCTATTGCGACTTTTTTCTTGAAGATTTCTTCGTAAGCTTCTGCAAAATCGCGAAGTTCGCGAATCTTTTTCTTTGGTTGGATATTCTCAGGGAACTGACCCGCTCTCGGTTTGATGACACGGTTTTTCTTTGCATCTTCAAGACCGACAATGACTGCCGCATAACCGTCAGTTTCATTGGTTTTTGCGCCGATGACTACATTGGGTTCGATCCTCATTACCGTTACCGGAAAGAGGTTGCCCGCCTCGTCAAAAACCTGAGTCATTCCAATTTTTCTGGCATATAGCCCTAACATTGTTGTACTCCGTCTTCCGCACGCTATCTGACCGCTTTAAAGCGGTCAGACCGTCTACGGTTTATTAATCTGACCGCAAGCGGTCAGAAATTCAATTTATTGTTTGATCTCTACATCGACACCTGCAGAAAGTTCAAGTTTCATTAATGAATCCATTACTTCCGGCGAAGGGTCTATAATATCAATCAACCTCTTATGAGTCCGCATTTCAAACTGTTCGCGGCTCTTTTTATTTACATGCGGTGAACGTAACACCGTCACTTTATTAATTCGGGTCGGCAGCGGAATCGGACCTGTAACTTTCGCACCGACTTTACGCACCGCTGCAACGATAGATTTGGCGCTTTGATCTACTAGTTCAACATCAAAACCGCGAAGCCTTACGCGAACGCGAATTCCTGCTTTTGCCATTATTCCTCCAATCTGATAACCGGATCTCATACGATCCGGCAATCTGATAAATCACTCTACTCGATTATTTCGGTAACCTGACCGGAGGCTACTGTTTTACCGCCTTCGCGGATAGCGAAGCGCAACCCTTTTTCCATGGCAATCGGGTGAATTAATTCACCGATAATTTCTGTATTATCACCTGGCATGACCATCGCAACACCTTCGGGAAGATTAACGGTTCCTGTGATGTCAGTTGTACGGAAATAGAACTGAGGACGGTAACCTGCAATGAAAGGTTTATGCCTTCCGCCTTCCGCCTGAGACAGACAATAAATCTGCCCTTTGAATTTGCTGTGCGGTGTAATTGAACCGGGTTTTGCAAGGACTTGCCCTCTTTCTACCTCTTTCTTATCTATACCGCGCAAAAGCGTTCCGACGTTGTCGCCTGCCTGCGCGTCATCAAGTAATTTGTTAAACATTTCAATACCGGTAATGGTTGTCTTTTTAGTAGGTTTAATACCTACAATTTCAACTTCTTCACCGAGCTTAAGAACACCACGTTCCACTTTGCCTGTTACGACAGTGCCGCGCCCTTGGATTGTAAACACGTCTTCAATCGGCATAATAAAGGGTTTGTCTGAATCGCGGACAGGATCGGGGAAATAAGAATCCATCGCTTGGAGAAGTTCGTCGATACATTTTGTAGCATCGGCATTATCCGGCTCTGACATCGCTTTAAAAGCCGATCCTTTAATGATGGGGGTTTTATCGCCGGGGAATCCGTTTGCGGTAAGAACGTCTTTTATTTCTTCTTCTACAAGCTCGACAAGATCGGGATCGTCAAGAAGATCGATTTTATTAAGGAACACGATCATGTGAGGAACGCCTACCTGACGGGCAAGAATGATATGCTCTCTTGTTTGGGGCATGACCGAATCTGGCGCAGAAACGACAAGAATCGCTCCGTCCATTTGCGCCGCGCCGGTAATCATGTTTTTGATATAGTCGGCGTGTCCGGGACAGTCAATGTGCGCGTAATGGCGCTTGTCTGACCTATACTCAAGATGCCTGGTATTAATGGTGATACCGCGGGCTTTTTCCTCAGGAGCATTGTCAATTTCATCGTAACTCATTACCTTGTCGCCGAATTTTTTGGCGCAGTGCATGGTAATAGCCGCAGAAAGAGTGGTCTTACCATGATCGACGTGACCAATCGTTCCAACATTCATGTGGATTTTTTCTCTTACAAATTTATCCTTTGCCATTTGTGTCCTCCTTGGGCACTCAATAAAATTTTTCTAAAAAATTTTATTACAAAAAATATTTTTTCTCTCTAATATAATTTCGCAGCCTTGCAGCATAACCAACGGTACGCCGTCAGACTGAAAATATCCAAGGTATAGAGTTACTTACTCAATACCGCAGTGTAAATTTTTAATGAGAGGGAAAACGATTAACAGCGGGAATTCGGACACCGTATGCTGTGTTTACCAGCTTTACGTACAAACAAATTCTTAACCACATTCGTTCCACCTATCTCAATAACAGTAAAACCCGATAACAGGATTTTAACTGTCGGTTGCAAAGCAACCCGCCGCCGTACAGCAAACCGTGCAGCAGTGAATGATCGGTTTGGATCTGACTACTATGTTTCTAAAGAAATTGTAATCAGTATGACCGCCTTTTAAAGAAGCGATCATAACAAACCGCCGTGCAACATAAGATATTTAACATCCCTTGAGATGATAGATCTCCGGGATTATAAATCATTAGGAGCGTTTAATAACTCCGGTTTTAATCTTTATAGATTTTAACCCTGTAAAACCTCCTGACTTAACCTGTGCTGCCGCACGGCAAGCGCCTAACCGTTAAAACAAATTGATCTAGCGGTCAGGCAATATTTCAAAGATCATCAAGTATTTAAAATACTTGGTATGACTTAAGCCGCCTGCGGCTTAGGTCACTAAAAACTACCAGCGATAATGAGCGAAAGCTTTATTAGCTTCTGCCATTTTATGTGTATCCTCTTTCTTCTTAAAAGCGGTACCGGTATTATTATACGCATCTAAGAGTTCCGCTGCAAGACGGTCCCCCATGCCTTTTCCAGAACGTGCGCGCGCCGCGCTGATTATCCACCTCATACCGAGAGCTTCGCGCCTGCTTTCCCGTATTTCAACGGGAACCTGATAAGTCGCGCCGCCGACGCGCCGAGACTTAACTTCGATAATCGGTTTTACATTATCCAAAGCTTTTAAAAAAACTTCAAGCGGTTCTTTATCGGTTTTTTGCTGAAGGATTGCAAGCGCTTCATGGACTATACGAAGCCCGAGCGAGCGCTTTCCTGCCCACATCATCCTGTTGACAAATTTTGAAACCACTATGCTGTTATATTTAGGATCCGGAAGGATGCCTCTGTCTATTGTTTTTTTCTTTCTTCCCATAATATATATTATCCTATTGATTGACTAAGGTAAATCATGCCTTAGGCCTTTTTGCGCCGTATTTTGAGCGTCCGCGTTTGCGATCAGAGACACCCAAAGTATCTTTCGCGCCGCGGATAATATGGTAACGTACACCCGGAAGGTCTTTCACACGCCCGCCTCTGACTAAAACAACTGAGTGTTCCTGTAAATTATGCCCTATTCCGGGGATATAAGCTGTTACTTCAGTGCCATGGGAAAGGCGCACACGAGCGACTTTGCGGAGGGCTGAATTAGGCTTTTTCGGCGTAACAGTCATTACACGGGTGCAAACACCGCGTTTCTGCGGGCATGATTTTAAAGCCGGGGATTTCGTTTTGGTGGTTATTTTCTTCCGTCCGAAACGAACCAGTTGATTAATAGTTGGCATTCGTCAAAAACTCCTCAATGCAAAATCAGGACAGCCGTAGACTGTCCCCCCAGAAAAACCTCAAAGATTTTTCTCAAGCCTTCAAAGAAAAATTAAAGGCTGGACTTTAAAATTAGCAAATATAAATAAAAAGGTCAATAGGGTTTTTATTTTTTTTCCAGAATTTTTTAATTTTGATAGCCATAAAATCACCTACGCTGTATATAGCGTTACATTTTTTAAGTAGACGCTATATTTGGGGTGGGGGAACCGGATGTTTCACATCTTCGAAGCTCGCTTTAAATTTTTTAATTACAAAAAGCGGGCAAAAGAGGCTCGCCGTTTTTGTCCAGAGTTATTGAAATTGAATCGGAATTGACAGATATAATATTTCGAAGTATATTTGAAGTAGATGGATGGGTCAGACTACCTCGCGTTGAAGGGTCTGCGCCAAGGGGCAGCCCATCTGTTATTTTTGTAACAAATTCATTGTCATAAAAACGCTTACCGTAAACCCGTAATATTTTTTGTGTAAAACGCAAATTATCATAATGGGACTCTGTCCCCATAAATGATCGCAAATTGGTTTAACGCCTCACCCCAATTCCTGATAGGCATTGTCCACTTTTTTGAGATTCTTCGCAAGATCATAAATATCAATTTCATTGCAGCTTCGTCATT
>Ga0209755_10009452_pt1 | contig 10302 bp, 9 predicted proteins | sample TergutCo191P1_FD_187301 | JGI IMG/M metagenome (GOLD analysis project Ga0209755, IMG submission 187301) | Cornitermes sp. P1 segment gut microbial communities from Petit-Saut dam, French Guiana - Co191P1 (SPAdes) (version 2) | ecosystem: Host-associated > Arthropoda: Insects > Digestive system >...
CAGGAGTACTAAAAACTGTAACCGCAGCCTCCGGTACAGGTTATAATACTGGTACAGCTACTTCCCTCCAATGTGGCCTGATTGGGCCACGTTGGAGGGAAGTAGCTGTACCGATATTTCTGGTAAAACTAGTAAAAATATGTTAATAAAAATCCAACTACATGCAACAGTATGCAGATATTTATTTACTGCAAAGTCACTCTACATGTTTCGGGTGTCACAGCACCCATCATCAGGAGTACTAAAATCTGTACTTTATTAACTAACTCCATCCATTGCATCTTCATATTACACTTTTAAATATTCATATTTATTATCCAAAGAGTTTTTAACTTATAAAATTTTACGATATTGTACACCTAGACTTATGTAAATATGCTAATGTACCGCCATCCATCACTATCAGAAGTTACCAAGCCAACACACACCGTTAGTTCATTCCAGTTAACCCTTGTACTTTACAGTATGACCTGCACCGGAGGCTGCGGTTACAGTTTTTAGTACTCCTGATGATGGGTGTTCTTGACACCCGAAACATGTAGAGTGACATTGCAGTAAATAAATATCTGCATACTGTTGCATCTGGTCGGATTTTTATTAACATTGAATTACGATGCACGGAACCATGAGCTTAAAAAATATCACCAATGCTTAGGAACCAAAAAACATGGCACCACCTCCCAGAAAACCACAAGTTTTAATTAGTCTTACCTCAACAGATTCCCGTAACCTTGCTAGCTCTCTTTGTACATTCTGGTTCTCCCTTTCCAAACTTTCCACTTTTGCTTGGCTTGTACTGCACTGAGTTCGCAGCTGTGGAACAAGTTGAGCCTCCAATTTCCACGTTTCTGCCTGCTGAGTGGCTACTTCATTTGTCTTTTCCAAGTCATCTGCACGGCGCTGAACACTCTCTACAAGACACTGCAGCCTTTGTTTTTCCTTTGTCATACTCTCAATGGTTTTATCAAGCTCTTCTATTTGAGACCTGTCAGACTTATTAAGAAATACCGTGAATCAATTAACCTGTTACATTTAATTTAAAAATGCAACTACACCCTGTTTGATGTTGAGGATACATTCCATACAAGCCAAATGACATACAACAAAGATATTATTCCCAATTAATATTGTCGGCAGAAATGTGTTCCTATTCCAATATATCTGACAAGTTTTAACATAATACACATGGGGGGGGGGACGCAATTTATTGACAAAAAAATAGAATAAAAGGCAAGTGAACTTTAAAGATATCTAAGTGTAAAACATTTTATTAAAAACTGGAAAATAAAAAAAAAAAACATTAAGGACAAAATCAACGAATTTGCTTGTGTAGGTTATATTGTGAAACATTCTGAAGGAAAACTGAATAATTTACTGCAACAGTTGCAGGGGTGACAATGTGGAAAACATGTCATTCATTATTTGATAATACAGAAATGAAACAATTCTGTGCAGAGGAACATTATACAGCATATAGCTGCAAATGGACCACTAACCTTCAGAGTATAAGGGACTTAAACCCCAAAGTAGCCGCTGATGGCCAGGATACTTTTTGATGTCAATGCCTGTTTTTGCACCTGCTGATATTATCCGTTGTATTTCACACATTTTTAAAGACAAAAATTTGAAATAAAAAGTAGACGTACAAGAATGAATCTCTCTACCTATACTGTAAGTTTGAAGAAAATCCACCTATTTTTATGAAGCTTAGTTGAAGGCCACTTTTTTTTTGTTTATTTTTCACTCTAAGTATCATTTTATAGATCTGTTCTTTTCAAATAGTTCCTGTTGTGAGTGGAGAACCTGTGCTATAAAATTTGGGGCTGACTGTACATGTAAACACATTTCTTCAGATGTTGTTTAGGTTTCAATCTCATAATGATGTTTGGGTTTTGTGGTAGTGCTGGTTTATCTGGGTGGTGCAGTGGCAGATGAATTCATACACAATCAGTGGGAGAGGAAAGGAATGCATACAGATGTTTATTTCTATGTTTAGTGTAATATGGGATGACGGGCAAACATCCTTCATTCTTATGTTTATTGGACTGAGCATCATCTTGATAGTTGAATAAAGATAGACCAACTTGATGTCACCTGCTTTATTATTTCAATATTTACTGCTCAACATGTTTCGAATGTTAGTACATCCATCTTCAGGAGCTTGCGACTTATTGTGGGTTTATTTCGTGTGTTGTATTGCTTTGGTTCGATGTGTGTTGTGGAGGCTAATTTCTATTATAAGGGTGGAAAAGCTGTGAAACCAGCTGTATACAAGACTATTTTAGACACATGGGATATGTGGAAAATTCTGATCGCATTATAAACTCTTACTTTATCAGCAGACAGACTTGGAAATGGACAAAGAAGCTATTCCTCCACCTGGACCTTACCATTCTCAACAGCTCTATCATTCTTAGCTCTTGTGGTTCAGAATTATCACACAATCTGGACTGACAATGGTGAGGGGCCCAATACAAGAGGCAGGAAGGGTGCCACTACTTCAGACCGCAAGCCAGAGAAGACGAGCCCCATCCACAAGTCAACTAAAAAGACTTGACTCAAGACATGACCCTGGCTCAGGCAGTGTAAGAGAATTAGGTTCCGTGTGTGTTCCGCCAAAAACAAAGACACATGAACAAAATACAAGTGTCGAGAATGCAACATAGGGTCGTATGCTACCCCACGTTTCAAAGTACATCACACCAAACCACATTTCTGAGAACCAACTAACACTAAAACAGACAAGTGGAGCATACAATTGTAAGTAAATATTACCACTGTAGTTACTGAACTGATATTTTTCAGCAGCATTTTCTTGATGAAATAATGGGGGTTAAGGGGGTGTGGATATTACATAAGGGGCTTTAGGAAGGAACAGAGACTTGTTGGAAGGCCCTTAAAGTTTGCATATTTGCTCCACTTTGCCAACATAAGTAACAAATAAGAACCACGGCCTGGAAACATCTGTAAATAATTTGTGACGGCTGGAAAATACCATAAGGTTGTTAGTGAAAAAAATTAAACATCATTAATGATAAATTTGACTATAATTATAATGATAAATTTGACTATAATTAAATTTCATACATTCTTTTACACCAATACAAGTCTTTTAGACACATCCTGTGAAAGAGAGACAAGTAATTACAAATGCAGAAAATTTTAAACATTACATGGTATTGCAGGACAGTGTTTTTGAATTTGGCCCTTCAGGGCATTGAATTACTAGGACAGTGTTTTCGCATTTGGCCCTTCAGGGCACTGAAATACTAGGACAGTGTTTTTGCATTTGGCCCTACAGGGCATTGAAATACTAGGACAGTGTTTTCGCATTTGGCCCTTCAGGGCTTTGAAATACTAGGACAGTGTTTTTGCATTTGGCCCTTCAAGGGCATTGAAATACTAGGCCAGTGTTTTCGCATTTGGCCCTTCAGGGCATTGAAATACTAGGACAGTGTTTTCGCATTTGGCCCTTCGGGGCACTGAAATACTAGGACAGTGTTTTCGCATTTGGCCCTTCAGGGCATTGAAATACTAGGACAGTGTTTTCGCATTTGGCCCTTCAGGGCATTGAAATACTAGGACAGTGTCTTCACATTTGGCCCTTCAGGGAATTGAAATACTAGGACAGTGTTTTCGCATTTGACCCTTCAGGGCATTGAAATACTAGGACAGTGTTCTCGCATTCAGACATACAGGGTTAATAAATCCCTTGAGAATAAGGCGAAGGTTTCAGGAGATCTGAGAGACAAATACAAAATCATATCAGGGAATGCTCATGTATATCTTACACATCCAGTCTCCATGTTTTGTTATGACGTACTTCATTATGCTGCAAGATTGCAGGATCCAAACAGAAATATAGTTTTCCTTACCTGCAGTTCTTGATGATGTTTGTCAGAATTTAATTTTAAAGTGTCTATAGAGTCTTGAAGCTTCCTATTTTCTGTTAAAGCATCTTTAAACAGTTGTTCTAATTCAGAATTCTGTTGATTTAACCTCTGAGAGTTTTCTTGCAGTTGTTCAACCTGGAATGGAACAGAACTATTTTCGGTAAAAAAAAAAATTACTGGCCTGGTCTGAATGGTGCAAAACAATAACAAAATTTAATCTGTTTGTAATTTTTCCATGAATGTAATTTTGATTTTTTTTTATTTTCACTGTTACACCGTGCATGTTGTCGAGTCACTCAATTATTACACCAACCAATGCACATATATAAAATTTATAAAATTTACACATTAAAACATTAAAAACGCTCCTACATGTTTCGGTCCTAAGACCATCCTCAGGGAGCTATAACTTCCTTGCCAAAATAGTAGAAATAGTAAAATACTAGAAATAGTCATATATTAATTTCATTGTACCAGTTGGGTATTGCGGCAGCATGCCATGTTGTGTAATGTTATGTTGCGAAAAGTGCCCTGCTACGAATGCTTTAATTTGTAAAATTTTATATATGTGCTTTGGTTGGTGTAATAAGTGAGTAATTTTGATTTATTAGCACAATTACTGATTATTTGAATATTCCCCACATTCTCAGAGTATGTACCACCTATCTCTAATTTACGATGTCATACTACATTCTGGTTACTAGACATGTATTTATGTCTACACCAACTTCAATACAATGACCAATGAAAATGCTGAACAAATTTACATTATATTTGGTAATAAAGCACATCCACACACACGCACGCACGTTCCCACACACACACACACACAGAGGACAAGTGTACAGTCTCAGTCTTACCTTCAGAGACAATTTCTTTTTCTCCTTCTCCAGCTCAAGAATTTTGTTGCTGCTTTCATGAAACGATGATTCCTTAAGGTTGTCAATTGTTGACAAGAGACGACGATTCTCAAGCTCTAATTTGAGTGCACGAGCCTGTGCATTGCTGCTTAACTGTTCTGATAAACTGTTATCTCCAGACCCTAAAGAAGAAAGAACAAACAAGACAGGCTATGTATGTAGAATTTAATAAGGGACATGTTCATGAAACCATTGTTACAACAGAAAAGCAATAAGTATTACATATTCTAAGTTCGTTCTTATAATGGAACCAACAGCTTGCAAGCAGGATCAGGACATTCCGTCCTGATCCTGCTTGCAAGCTCTTGGCAAACCTGTATGACATATACCATTGGTGTGCATACAGCTAAAAACTCCTGATGATGGACAGAGGAACTGCCCAAAACATGCAGAGTTTCATTCCAAAAATAAATTTGAGAAATAAGTGCATCTAGTTGGTTTTATTATAAGAATTTATCATGATGCACGGTCACCTGAATGTCAAATTCTAAGCATACGTTTGTAGACTTAGGAATCCAGCATGCAATGAATAAGTGCCATATTGTCATCTGTGGTCTATATGGCTCTACAATATTTTTCCACATTATCTCATACAAGGCACAATTTTTAGAAAAAGTTATTACTGAACATAAAATGCGTGGTTTGATTATCTCTACAACCTTTATCTGAAACACTTTTCATTCTAAGAAGAACTGAGCAAGATATGATCACAAAACAATATCAGTCTTCATGTAAAGTACCCGTTATTCTTGTCAGATTTCAATCAAACTTGAATTTTCTGGGCAGATTTTTGAAAATACTGAAATATCAAATTTCTTGACTATCTGTCTGTGGGAGCTGAGGTGCTCAATGCAGAGGGACAGACAGACATGACGAAGCTAATGATCACTCTTTATTTTGTGATTTTGTGAACATGCCTAAAAATGGTATGGGTGCTCAAGTAACTATTGGTGGTGACTCCTGAACTGGAGGTCAGGTCTAGTGAAAGGTACAAAATGAAGCACTGTACCGTTCTGCTAGACATGGACTCTGGATCAGGATTTGCCACTGGTAAATCCCGTTTCACCTCAGCATGACACTCCAGTTTGTCAGTATAGTTTCATTTATGTCAGGGCCAGAATATCTGTCAAACCAGCATGAGTACAAATCTCATTCTGGAGCATACAATGTTGACTACACAAATGAGAGTTCCACAACACTATTTTTTTTTTGAAAGATGGCATCAAATTGGAGGATATTAACCAATAAAGAAAAATGTAAGTGTTAAAAAACCTACTATAATAGAAACAATGAGGTTAAATAGATTATGTTGGTTTGGGCATGTACAAAGAATGGAAGAAAATAAAATCCCAAAAGGGTATTATATGTGAATTTGGGAACAAGATTGAGAGGTAGACCAAGAAATAGATGGCAAAATAAGGTGAGAGAGAATGGAAGAATAGTTGGTGGAGAAGGGTGACAGGAAAAAGTACATAACAGAGAGGAATGGAAGAAGCTCCTGAGAACGGCAAGGAATCATCCCATTCTGCACATGCCAATGGAATGAATGAATGAATGAATGAGTCAAATGTTGTTTTTAACAGGCAAGATTTGGGAAAATAATATAACTAATTCAGTTTGGTTTAAATACAAATTTTCATAGAGTTCACATCACAATAAAGTTTAAAGCTCTGGTGCCAGAATTAAATACTTGGTATGATGTGCAGTGGAAAGGAATTTAAATGAAAGCTGTATGAGAAAGGCTCTTTAAATGGCCAACATCTATACCTGACGTTTGATGTCTTGAACGTCACACCGCATGACAGGTATACTTGATGAATATGTATATGTATACTTGATATGCCGAGGGGTTGAAGATTTATACATTTTGTTATGTGGTAGGCTACGTAAATATTCCGACTTTCACCATCAATAAAAAAAGATCCTATCATGTAAGCCACGAGTCTGCAACACTGTATTTTCACATAGTGTAAAATACTGGAGAATTTAAATGCTATAAGAGTGACAGAACATAACCAATCTATTCAGTAAATTTCCCAACCATTTATTTTCAGTACTGTGAAAATAACCAACCTGACATTCATCACACCACATGAATACCCCCAACTCTGAATGATTAGCATGTTTGTTATTTCTTTCCATTGTAAATATCAATTTTTTTTCAAGCCCAACTGAAGCAATACTGCAAGTGTTCTACATTTCATTGTTTAACATTTCTTTTTGTGTTGTACATTTGGAATTGTACTAAAGAACTCACTGTGTATCAACAGACTATAAAAAGCAGTACACAATTACATGTGCATAATAAAAGGACACACAAACTAAATTATCAGTTCTTTTTTACACACCTCCATCAACATCTTCTGTACTGTCACTTTCAATATCACACACTGTATTATCATTCAATGCTGATTTGGTCAGCAACTGCAGCTGAGCATTTTCTTCAAAGAGTTCCTGCAGCTTTTCATGATTCGCTTCTCTCTCCAGTGTTAAATCATTAACCTGCTGTTTGTACTTGATAATTTCACTCTCCAGCTCGAGCACGTGGTCCCCTCGTTTCCGGGCTCTCTGCAGCTGTTCTTCTAGCATTTCTCTCGTTTCAAGGAGCACTCTGCATCACAACATCTACAGGAGTTACTACAAAGGAGCATTCTGCATCACAACATCTACAGGAGTTACAACAAAGCAGCACTCTGCATAACAACATCTACAGGTGTTACTACAAAGAAGCACTCTACCTAAAATCTACAGGAGTTACTACACTTCAAAGGACTTGAATTAAACCTCCTCACATATAAATAGTTCAATAGCTATTTAACAATAGTGCATTATTTTCAGAGGTCATGTAGTACGACATGTGATTAGGAGACGATTACATATGTTTGTCTGTATGTACAACTAAACTTAAAGGATGAATTCAAACAGTTATGACCTATTTGGCAGTACTTTCCAAAAATATGCTTCGAAGATCTAATGACAAAACAAAATACAGATCCTCCCTAGGTGTCATAAGACTTGAATTATGCAAATCTGAATTTACATAAATTTGAGTTGCACATGAAAAATTTGTTACCTGATAATGGACTACTTACAGGGTGAATTATAATGTGAATACATATCATGGTCACTTTCCTTGCATATCATCAATGTTAATTATTTTAATATAAGCATACTACCATGAAAGTGTATATGATAGTTTTGTTTCAGACACATGATAATTTCTGTTTGTGACTGCTTGTGGCAATGAACACAGCCTGGAAGGGAGTTTGGTGAGGTATCTTCATCACCACTGTCTTAATATCACCAGCAACAACAACTGGTACTGCCACTGTTATTAGGTTAAAAAAAGTTCTTAATTATGTTTTAACTAATTAATAAAATACAGTCAATTACAGATAATAAGTGACATTAAAAATTACTTGATGTTTTACATTCCATATTCAGTTTTACACAATCATTCTTCCATTCAAAGCTTCACTGCATACTTGGCAAAAGTTAACAGTTGAAAAACAGTACAATAAAAAATCAGAACTACTCTATTGTAACGCTCAAATGAAATAAATATTTATACTGAGCCCATTAAATACCATCAAATTTAAGAATGCTTTGGGGGATGTTAATGAATTTAATGAGTTACAAATCTAAACTACATTCATATGGCACGTCTTTGTGCATCTCATACATGATAACAGTAAGCCACACAGCTGGAGTGGGGGAGAATGATGACAAAGAAAAGGAAACTGTTTAACCTACTTTGGGGGACACTTAATTAATCAACAGATATACACCGTAAGGCAGGATACTGCAGTTGGTAGAGAGAATCACTAAGGGCTGGATGGTACAGGGTTTGAACCCTAATGGTGGGCAAGGTTTTCTGCAACTTCCAGAATGGCCCTGGGGACCCACGTAGCCTTCTGTACTAGGGGTACCAGGTTTCTCCTGGGGTAAAGTGGTTGAGGCATTGCACTGACCACCAAATGCCATCTAGCACTGAGGTTAAAAAAGAATAGAACTATACCTCTAATTCACCTCTATGTCTTCCTGTCATGTTATAGGGTGAACTTTAACCTTCACATTTCCTTTCACAGACATACATCCCAAAGAGGAAAATTAATTGTAATACAATCAGACGGTGGAAAAGAGAACATGTCTGACCTGTTATCTTCTCTCAGTTCCTCAATGCGTGTCTTATAGAATTCAATGTCGCTCAGTTTCTCACGGTACCGCTGCACTTCCATTTCCAGTTTGTCCACTCGCTCTGCCCTTTCACGTACAGCATCAAGTTCATCCCGGTAGGCTTTAGCAGCTCTGGCATCTTGCATCAGCTCTTGAACCTACAAACACGATAAAACAAAGCTCTTGTTTTAAAACAGTCTTCACTTCAGCAGTGTGAAAAGAAAGGTAAATGAACATCGGTGCACATGTTACCTCTTGCCGCAATTTAGCCACTAATAGCTTGTTATGTTCCAGGTCTTCTTTACACTCTACCAATGCTTCTGATTTTTCCTCACTAGACAAAGGACACAAATATATGAATTAGTGACACCTCAAAAACTAATGTTAATAGCAGTACCACAAACTTGCAAACTCATCAATCGACATTGTACTACATGATACCTACTGTGTAGCAGTGCACTTCTTTTATGTCTTATCAATAGCAGCAGTCTAAGCAACCATAGGGGGATTTATTCGGTGGTTTCCACTATTCACTGGGCTTAATCTTTAAATAGTCACATATTTCTAGACCTCAGTCTGACTATACATGCATCAGATACGTACAGTTCTTGACGCTGTTTTCTCAGACGAGCCTTCCAGTCAGCAAGCTCCACAGCCAGATGATGTGACTCCCCTTCTAACATTGGTGTTGAGGCTTTCCTCTGCTGTTCATTACAACCACCACCTCCTGCTGATCTCTCCTGAATGACAGTAGCTGTCCAGTGCTGGGTAAAAATTAAACAAGAGGTGAACCAGTCCAGATTTGAGGTTTGCAACGTGACAAGTATTATAAAGTATGGCTGCCATGAAGCAACACAATGCAGTTTTGTATGTAGGTACCAACAAGTCAGAGGAATATGGTGCCTCCATCTTCAGAGTAGAACAAACCCTGAACATAGAAACAGCAGGTTCCTTTGAAATGCTGGTGCCTGTTTATCAAACTACATGATTTCATGTCCCTTAAGACCATGAGCTCACGGCACGAACGAATGAAAATGTTTGTTTTTTGAGGAGTAGGAAAAGAGTGAACGTAATATCCAGAATGTTTCTGCCAGAAGGTGTAGCAGGTTTTCATGGCACGTAATCTTGTAACGCTGAAGGGGTTATCATACCGTAGGGTGGAATTACACGTGGCAACACATAAAAGGGCTGTTGTAAGTTTATTCTGAAATGTTTATCAAGGATGAAAAGACAAAGAAACTATGTATTTAGTATCTGAATTTCTATGGGAAAAAGATACTAAAAATAACAGTTTTATAAAAAAAAAAACCAAC
>Ga0209755_10009453_pt1 | contig 10302 bp, 6 predicted proteins | sample TergutCo191P1_FD_187301 | JGI IMG/M metagenome (GOLD analysis project Ga0209755, IMG submission 187301) | Cornitermes sp. P1 segment gut microbial communities from Petit-Saut dam, French Guiana - Co191P1 (SPAdes) (version 2) | ecosystem: Host-associated > Arthropoda: Insects > Digestive system >...
GTAACCCTTGATTTTAAAACAGGGATTAATTTCCTGTCTGTACTGCGCCGCATTCATATTGTGCTCGCCGAGAACGATGAATCCGACGCGATAAAGAAAAAACTCGCGATTTGGTCGCAAAAACTTGAAACCGATTTAAAAAAGCAGGAAGAAGCCAAAAAGAAAAACCGGGTCTGATATTTAAATACAAACTTAACATAATTGTTATTAATGTGATAAAATTATTTAATGAAAAAATCCGGCGCCTCGCTTAAGGAATTTAAATCTCTTTTACCGTATCTTTACCAATACCGCGGGCAGTACATCGCGGGGATTTTATGCCTCATTATCGTTGACGCGGCGCAGATCGCGATTCCGCAGTTTCTGCGAATTGCCATTGATTTAATTTCTGGCGGTGAATTTGAATGGAGCCTGATTATAATTTTATCGGCTTTAATGGTTGGCGTTATGACTATTGTTTCCGCCGGGCGGTTTTTTTGGCGTTATTTTATTCACGGATCTTCAAGGCGCATCGAAGCCCAGCTTAGGGAAAAACTTTTTGATCATCTGCAGAAATTATCGTGGGATTTTTATCAGAAAAATAAAATCGGCGATTTAATGGCGCGCTCAATTAACGATCTTCACGCGGTGCGGATGTCAATCGGTATGGGGCTTATCGCGTTTTTTGATTTTGTTTTTATGGCGACTGCAATCCTTATCATTATTTTTATTCAGGACGCTTCTTCCGCGCTTTTTTCGGTTATTCCGCTCCCTATCATTACCGTATTGATTCTCTTCTTCGGAAGCATGGTGGGAAAAAAATTCCGCGCCGCGCAGGAAACATATTCTAAAATGAGCGATGATGTTCAGGAAACTTTCGCAGGTCTAAGCGTAGTTAAATCATTTGTAAAAGAATGGTGGTTTATAAAAAAATTCGCCGATTCAAATGAAGATTATAAAAAGGCAAACATGGAACTTGTGCGTCTTTTCGGTTTCTTTTTTCCTTTTGTTTCATTCCTATCAGGGTTTACGGTTTTAATCATGCTTGCCGCAGGCGGAGTCCGCGTAATAAACGGTTTAATGACGCCGGGCAGCCTTGTCGCGATGTTCCGTTATCTGTCAATGTTAATCTGGCCGTTAATGGGCGCGGGCTTTATGGTGAACATGATCCAGCGCGGAGCCGTTAGTCTTGCGCGTGTAAATGAAATTTTAAATACTGTGCCTTCGATTAGAGATAGTGAGGAAGCGGGGAGCGTGGAATGTGGAGTTAAGAATGAAGGCGTTCCGGCTCTTGAAATCTCAAATTTTAATTTTTCATATAACGGCAAAGATAAAGTACTGGAAGACATTAATTTAAAAATCGCCCGAGGACAGTGGCTTGGTATTATGGGAAAAACAGGATCGGGAAAATCAACATTGATAAAGGCGTTCACGCGGATGGTTGATCCGCCCGAAGGAACTGTGCGCGTTTTCGGTCTTGATATCAAAATGTGGCCGTTAGATGAACTTAGAAAACTTTTTGCCGTAAGCCCTCAGGACAGTTATTTATTTTCCGATACAATCGCGAATAATATAACATACGGTATAAATGAAGAAGAAATTTCTTCTATGTCCTCAGCGTCTTTGCGCTTCAGTATGAAAGATTCTGAAAACAGGCTCCAAAAGGCGATTGTTTTTGCCTCTCTTGAAAAAGATTTAAATATTTTTCAGCGCGGCAAAGATACGATGGTAGGGGAGAGGGGGCTTACTTTATCAGGCGGACAGAAGCAGAGGACAGCAGTCGCAAGAGCCGCGATTATGGACAGCGAGTTTTTAATACTGGATGATTCGCTTTGCGCGGTTGATAATGAAACAGAAGTAAAAATTTTGGAAGCGCTGCGAAATGAAAGAAAAGGCCGTACAACAATTATAATCTCGCACCGTGTTTCCACGTTAAAATACACCGATAATGTGCTTGTTTTAGAAAAAGGAAAAGTTTTGGAATACGGTTCTCCTTCGCAGCTTACCGGCGCGGGAGGTTTTTACGGCAGGATGGCGGCTTTCCAAAGGTTGGAACAAAGCGGGGCGGCAAATGTCTGAAAGTTATTTTGACACTGACGATGTAACAAAAGAATATGACAGCCGCCTTACGCGCCGCATTCTTTCGTACGTTAAACCATACAAACACCTTGTTATTTTTACAGTCGTTTCGCTAATTATTTCCACGTTAGGCGAACTTTTTCTTCCTGTGCTGCTTCAGCGCATAATCGACGACGGCATTATGATTAAAAATGTTAAATTTCTGACGCATGGCTGCATTATTTATTTTATCATATTAATATTCGTTTTTTTCTTTACCTTTACGCAAGTCTGGACATCAAACCTTATGACTCAGGCGGTTATGAAGGATATGCGCATCGCATTATTTACAAAAACCATCGGGCAGTCAACCGGTTTTCTTTCGCGCCATCCTGTGGGAAGGATCGTTACGCGCCTTACAAGCGATATTCAGACAATGGATGAATTTTTTACGACAGTGCTTGTCGCGTTCTTAAAAGACATCGCCGTAATGATAGGGACTATTATCACTTTATTTATTCTTTCTCCGCAGCTTGCCGCGATGGTGCTGGTAACGCTTCCTCCGGTGTTAGCTGCAACTTTAATCAGCCGCGTAAAAGCGCGCGACGCTTTCAGAAGGCAGAGAACCGCCTCGTCAAGAGTTTACGCCTACCTTGCCGAACGCCTTGCCGGCATGCAGGTTGTTCAGCTTTTCAGGCAGGAGAAAAAAAGCTCAAGGGAGTATGCGAAGAGTAACCGCGAGTTATTGGACGCTAACCTTGGAGAAATGTATGTGTTCGCCACCTTCAGGCCTGTTGTTGAATGGTTCTCAACATTTACGCTGGCGGTTGTTATTGTCGCCGGAAGCAAAATGGTATTATCGCTTTCGGTATCACTCGGAGTATTAATCGCGTTTATCAGTCTTGTTCAAATGTTTTATCAGCCTGTAACGGATATCGCCGAGAAATACACGATGCTGCAATCGGCTATGGCAGGCGGAGAGAAAGTTTTCAAGCTGATGGACACAAATGAGCGGATTCAGGATGTCGGAAACGCAAAAATAGATGTCTGTGGTCAGGTCGATTTTGACAATGTAAATTTCGCTTATAAAGAAAACGAAGATGTTTTAAAAGAGCTTTCATTTTCCGTAAAACAAGGAGAGATGGCGGCGATTGTAGGCTACACGGGAGCGGGGAAAACTACGATCATTAACGCGCTTACCCGCCTCTGGGATATTAACTCAGGTGTTATACGCCTTGATGGAATTCCAATTAAGGATATTCCTCTTTCGCAGTTACGCACCGCGATAATGCCTGTCACTCAGGATGTAAATTTGTTTTCAGGCACTATCGAAGAAAATATCAGCTTAGGCCTTGATCTTTCGCGCGAAGAAATAATCATGGCCGCTAAAACCGTGCATGCCCATGAATTTATTTCCGGCCTTCCCGATGGTTATAAAACAATTTTATCAGAAAGAGCGGTTAACATTTCCACAGGGCAAAGGCAGCTTATAAGTTTTGCCCGCGTTATTGCGCATAACCCGCGCGTTGTAATCTTAGACGAGGCGACAAGCTCGATTGACACCGAAACAGAACGCCTTATCCAGCTTGGAATGAAGCAGGTTCTCGCGGGAAGGACATCGTTTATAATCGCGCACAGACTTTCCACGATAAAAGACGCTGACCGTATTCTGGTCTTATCAAACGGCCGCCTTGTGGAAGAAGGAAACCATGACGAGCTTATCGCTCATAACGGAATTTACGCAGGGCTTTACAGGCTGCAGTATGATGAAGAGAAAAGAATTTAAAGACAGTGATAGCTATAATGAAATAAATTGCTTGTTAAAAACTTTTTGAAGTTTTATGATCGTTCCCAGTGTTGGATTTGTCCTTCTGGGGTTTTCTATGCGCTGATAATATGTCCAATTAACATTCATGCGCTGCGCGACTTCTTTTTACGTTTGTGAACCAGTAAAAATCCTCGATTTTCCACTGGAAATTCCGCCATTTTATGATTAAAATAATAGTAGAATGAGAAAATTGCGTTTTCTGCCTTTAATAATTCTCTTTTTTGTTTTTGACGCCGGTATTTGGGCTCAGACAAACGAGTTTTCACCGTATATTACGCGGATAAACGTAGAAGCGCGTCTTAATTTAATCAGGATTACATGGGTGGATTCACCTGACGCGCGCGGCCCTGTTTATATTTTCAGGTCGGCGCGGCCCTTTAGCGGTTCGATCCCCGCGAACATAAGGCCTGTAACAGTAAACTACGGGGAGCAGTACTATATTGATGACGCCGATGACATGGAAAACCTCTATTATTTTATTGCCGCAAGCGATCTGCAAGGACACAGGTATGATATCATTCTTCCGCGCGTTAACAGCGCAAGTTTAATCCCCGGTCTCGATGAAGAAGAGAGTTCTTTTGTTGTTATAAATCCGTTTACGCTGACGCCTGTCGAATCTATAGACGGGATTTACAATTTAAAGGCAAACTTTGAAAGGGATAGGGTGGTTATTTCATTTGATTCGTCAAGGCCGCGCGCGAACGCGATTCTTTACAGGAGCATTCAGCCCGTTCAAAGGCCGCAGGATCTTTTAAACGCGGTTATTGTGCAGTCAAGAATTGTTTCTCCTTTTACGGATTTTCCGGTTCCCGGTCTTTCGTGGTATTACGCGATTATTTATGAGGATGAAATCGCGAGCGGAAATATGAGAATAAGGCCGGGCATTAACGCGACAGTATCCGCTGTAACGATTTACGGCGACGATAATCAGGAACGATCGCTTCGCCCGATACCGCTTCCAATTCTGTCGTTACGCGAAACAATCTTTGACGGCTTTTTTATCGCCGAAATTCCGGGTCAGATCGCTTTAAGCGCGCAGGCGTCAGAAATGCTTGCCAATACCAGAATGCCGGATAAAGCGCCGCTTCAGTTAAAAAATCCGCGCGTTTTTTCCATCGATCTGACATATCCGATAAGCGGCGAAGACTCTTCGCTTTTTCAAATTGTAACAGAGCAATTTTTACGGTTTGAATGGGAGACCGCGCGCGTCAATTTACAGAATTACCTTTCACTGCCGCGTTCAAGGGAAATAGAAGCGCGCGCCCGTTTCTATCTTGGCCAGGCTCTTTATTATACCGCAAGCTACAGGGAAGCTCTAATGGAATTTCTTGCCTTCAGATCTCAATATCCCGATGAAGCAGGCAAATGGATTGAAGCGATACTTACTGCAATGGTGTATTAATAAAACATCTGTCAGATTCAAGCTTCATACTGCGCGAGGCACAGCTCATAGTAACGTCCCTTCTGCGCCATCAGTTCTTCGTGCGTTCCGCTTTCTGTGATTTGTCCGTCGTTTATAAACATGATTCTTGTGCAGTTGCGAATCGTTGAAAGGCGGTGAGCTATAATAAAAGACGTGCGTCCTTTCATCAATGTTTGAATACCCTGCTGCACAAGCTGTTCAGTTCCTGTGTCGATGCTGCTTGTCGCTTCGTCGAGGATTAAAATCAGCGGGTTGGAAATAAGAGTGCGCGTAAACGCCAATAGCTGCCTCTCGCCTGAGGAAATGCCGCCGCCTCTTTCTGTGATCTTTGTGTTGTAACCTTCTGGGAGTTTTTCTATAAAGCCGTTAGCACCGATAAGCTGCGCCGCGGCGCGGATTTCTTCGTCTGTGGCGTCAAGTTTCCCGTAACGGATGTTATCCGCGATAGTCCCCGTAAAAAGAAAACTGTCCTGAAGCATTATTCCCATTCTGCTTCTAAGCGAATGAAGAGTGGCTTTCATTATGTCCTGTCCGTCAATTAAAATCTGTCCTTCTTCTATATTGTAAAAACGCGAAAGCAAATTAACGATGGTGGTTTTCCCGGCTCCCGTTGGCCCCACAATCGCAATGCTTTGTCCCGGCTTACTGTCAAAATTAATATTGTTAAGAACTTTTTTTACGCCGTCATAGCTGAAACTAACGTCTTTAAATTCAACATGACCCCTGACAAAAGGAATCTCAACGGCGTTGGGAATATCTTTTATTGTTACAGGCTCAGCTATCGTGTCGAAAATTCTGTCAAGGTAGGCCATCGCCGTAATAAAAGTATTGTAAATATTAGCGAGGTTTATAATCGGCTGCCAGAAACGCCACGCGTAATTTCCCATAACAAGCAGCATCCCGAAACTTGCCATCGGGTTCATCCAGTAAACGCCCATGATATAAACAAATGAAAAAACAATCTGGCTGATGGTCTCTGTTGAAAACCATACCGTGTTTGAAATATACTGAGCTTTCATCCATGAACTGTTACGCTCGTTTGTAAGGGTGTCCATTATCTCCTGATTTTTTTCCTGCCTGTTAAAAGCCTGCGTTACGCGCACTCCGTCAATTGATTCCTGAATATATGCGTTTAAATTCGCGTTTTTATTTGATACCTTCTGCCATGCCCTTCTTTGAGCGGGTTTTATTATCAGGATAAAAAGCGCGAACACAGGAAGACCGAGGACGGTTATTGTCGCAAGCTCGGGACTTACCTGATACATAAAAAAGATTATAAAAATTATATTTAAAACCTCGATTATAAAATTGATGATGCCGTTGGATAGCGCGTCAGATACGCTGTTAACATAAGGCACTACGCGCACAAAAATTTTCCCGTGAGGCCTTGAATCGAAAAAACTGAACGACAGTTTTTGCAGATGGGAAAAAAGATCGTAGCGGATGTCGTGGATAATACCGGCTCCCGCTCTGGCGACAAGAATGTTTCTGATTGCGCCTAACGCAATGCTTACTACAATCGAAGCTGTCAGAAACAGCGCCATTATTAAAAGAAGGCGCACATCCTTGTTCGGGACAGCTTCATCAAGCGCTCTTTTTATAAACAGCGGGCCTACAAGCGAAGCAAGGGACGCCAAAATACTGAATAAAAGAGATTTTTTTAACGGCCCCTGCGCTTTGATTAAATAACCGACAACGCGTCTTATATTAAAAAGGCTTACCTTCTCATCGAGGTATTCGTCAATATCATAGCGGTTGCGCTCTTTGCCTGTTTTTTGCTCTTGTTTTTTGCGCCGCAGCATTATTTTGTCTCCATTGCTTCAATGCCCGCGTTATACTGCAGTTTCCAAATATTGTAATAAAATCCTTTAGCTGAAAGCAGTTCATTATGAGTGCCGCGTTCAATTATTCTGCCCTTATTCATAACAAGGATTTGATCAGCGCCCCTGAACGAAGAAATTCTTTGCGCGATAATAATTTTAGTGCAGTTAAAATCGAGATTTTTTAATTCCTTCTGGATAAATTGTTCTGTTTCACTGTCAACTGCCGATGTTGTGTCGTCAAGAATTAAAATCGACGGCTCAATGGCAAGTGCGCGGGCGAGCGCTATTCGCTGCCTTTGTCCGCCGGAAATTCCGACGCCTCTTTCTCCGACTAATGTATCATAGCCCGCGCTCATTTCTTTGATAAAACCATCGGCATCGGCCTGTTTCGCGCGTAAAATAATTTGATCTTCATCAATATCCGGCTTACCGTAAGAAAGGTTGCCTTTTACCGAATCCGAAAATAAAAACACATCCTGCATCGCAAGCCCGATGTACCGCCTTAAAGACGTTAGCGTATAACGTCTTATATCTTCGCCGTCAAGAAGCACCGCTCCGTAATCAGGTTCGTAAAAACGCGTTAAAAGATTTACAAGCGATGTTTTTCCCGCGCCTGTGCTTCCGAGTATCCCGATAGTGGAGCCAGCCCCCGCAGTAAAGTTTATGTCTTCAAGGATAACAGAATCATTTATCGATAATTTTACATCCCTGAATTCAATTTTTCCCGCCGGTTTTTGCGCTATCTCGACAGCGCCGGACATATCGCTGATTCCTTTGGGAGCCTCTGTTACCTCGCGTATCATTTTTCCCGCGGTTGAGAAACGTTCAAGGTCGGCAAGCAAAGGCCCTAGCATCCACATGGGCGCGGATAAAGCCCATGTTAAAGATGAAAAAGCCATATACTCGCCGGGCGTTATTAAATCCTTGATAAGAAAAAGCCCGCCGACAACGAGCATTATTACCATTAGAGACTGACTTGCCGTTTCAAGAAGCGGCTGATATTTCGCGGCAATTAACGCGTTTTCGCAGCTTGTATTTCTGTAATCGGCGTTAAATTTTTCAAAATGATCTCTTTCGTGTTCTTCGCGTGCGAACGCTTTTACAACGCGGTTGCCGTCGATGTTTTCCGTTACAGCAGTGCCAAGGTCTGTGAGTTTCTGCCTTAAAAGGCGAAAACGCGGGCGGATTCTTTTTACAAATCTGCGGCTGATATAAAGGATAAACGGAGTTACAGCCACAAGGCACAGGGCAAGCTGCCAGTTAAGGTACAAATAAAAAACAAATGTTGATATAAACAAAACGATGGCGTCAACAATCATATATGAAATCCACGCGGCCGAATGACGCACCATCTCAAGGTCCTGAGTCATACGCGTCATAAGGTTGCCTGTAGGGAAACGGCCGAGGAAGCGGAAATCCTGCCATTGAACGGTTTTATACATTATGCTTCGAATATCGGTCATAGTGCTCAAGCTGGATTTTTCCATCAATATGACCATCAAATAACGAAGGCAAAGACGCGCCATTTGAACTATCATCATAGTGACGAGTAACGGAATTAATGGGGCTGCGTTTCCCGGCGTAACAACTTCATCAATTACTCTCTGTCCAAGCATCGGGTTTATTACACGAATGCCCGCGGTAACGGCGGCAAGGAAAAGACCACACAGGAAAATAAATCTCTTTCCCTTCATGTGGCCCCACAGCCATTTGATCTCGTCCACTTAATAGCCCTTTATTTTTTTGCCGAATAACATATTTTGATAACAGCGAAGGCACCCCGGAAACATTCCGCCTTCGCTTTCACGCAGAGCTTTTCTGAATTTGTTCGCGCGATCTCCGTTATATATTTCTTTAATGGAACTGTCTTTAATATTTCCCAAAATAAAATCAGGATAATCCGCGCAAAAATGCACGTCGCCGTTGTAGTTAACATTGAGCTGGCACCACGGCACAACGCAGTGATTGCGCACAGGCGTTTCAAGCTCCGCGTAATAAGTGTGCGTTTTTTCAGGATTCAAAGTAGGAACCGTTAACACAGTATGTCCGTAATTTTTTTCCTGAATATCAAATAAAATTTGATGTAATTTCTGACCGTCAATTCCAAGATTGTAGCCTGTGTTATAGGCTTCAAGGCAGTCAATGTCTGTGTCAAGCTTCTCTTTCATGAATTTTTTCTGCTTTGCGACGATGTTATCGTTAGTGTATGTCCCAAGATTATAAATATGCATATCGATTTTATATTCTTTGCTTGCCTCGGAAAGGTTTGCCAAATCAAGATAATTTTTGTTTGTTACGCATGTTACAATCGATAAAAGCGGATATTTTGTTTTCTGTTTTTCTTTTTCCCTGTTGATTGCCTTAAACCCCGCAATTACTTTATCGTAAGCGCCCTTTCCGCGAAGATCGTCATTAACATCGCGGAAAGCGTCAAGTGAAACAAATATTGTGCTCCATCTATCGCGGACAATTTGTTCGGCGTAACGCTCCATCAATGTGCCGTTGGTGTTTACGCTTACAAAAAGACCTTTGTCAACCATATATTTGCATAACGGCAGCAAATCAGGATATAAAAACGGCTCTCCCCCCCAGACATATATCACAGGTTTCTTTACGGCGATGTCGTCGATAAATTTTTTCCATGTTTCCAGCGGCAGAATTTTTTTGTTTTCTTCCGCCGCGCAGTCATTCATGACGCCTTTTTCGCCGTACTGTCCGCACATTTTACAGCGCAGATTGCAGGCTCCTGTCGGTTTGAAATAAACTAAGGACAGATTTTTAAAATGATTATAATTATAATCATGTTTTGGAGTATAATGAGCTCTGCCGATTCTAGTCAAACCAGAAGCAATTTTTTTACCCAATCCCAGATTTCTTGAAAATAATAGGGGGATCATTGAGTAGTTGTTTTTCACGCTTGTCCGGCCGATCCCAGCACGTTTTTATTTTTATGCGCGTAAAGTTTTTTAAGCTCATCGCGCGCGGGGCCTAAGTATTTGCGCGGATCAAATTCATCCGGTTTTTCATTAAAAACTTTACGGATAAGCGCGGTCATCGCAAGGCGTCCGTCAGAATCAATATTGATTTTACACACTGCGCTCTTTGCCGCTTTTCTTAACTGCTCTTCGGGAATGCCGACTGAGTCGCTTAATTTGCCGCCGAATTTTTCTATCATATGCACATATTCAATA
>Ga0209755_10009455_pt1 | contig 10301 bp, 21 predicted proteins | sample TergutCo191P1_FD_187301 | JGI IMG/M metagenome (GOLD analysis project Ga0209755, IMG submission 187301) | Cornitermes sp. P1 segment gut microbial communities from Petit-Saut dam, French Guiana - Co191P1 (SPAdes) (version 2) | ecosystem: Host-associated > Arthropoda: Insects > Digestive system...
GCCTCGTGTTCTTCGGCCTCCCTCTACTCCGTTTTCCTTGGGGGTTCCATTCTAGACCGTGTCCGGTTATATCATCAGTCGGTGTCCGCAGTGAATGGCCCAGCCATTCCCACTTGCGTTTCCTGATCTGCAAATCTATCCTTGGTTGTTTCGTGCGCTTTAACAGTTGGGTATTTGTCATTTGGTCCGACCAGAAAATAGTATTTCCCTCAAACATTTATTAATAAAGACTTGCAGTTTAACCGTTTGGCGCCGGAATAATTTTTTTAATTTTAGCACTTCCTATGTAGAAAATGTGAATAATTCAGGAACCACACACTTTAGAATTATGAAACAAACTGCATTTTGAAGAGGGAGAAACGGAGAGCCTTATGAGCATTATGATCCTTATGAACCTTATAAGCCTTATTTAACTTATGAACCTTATGAGCATTATGAGCGATGAACCTTATGAACCTTATAAGCCTTATGTGTCTTATGATTTATGTTCCATAAGCTCATTATGAGCCTTATGAGCCTCATGAACCTTGTGAGCCTTATGAGTCTTGTAAGCCTTATGAATCTTATAAGCATTATGAGCCTTATGCGACTTGTGATTCTTTTGAACCTTATGATCTTTATGAGCCGTATGAGCCTTATGAGCCGTATATGCCTTATGAGCATCTTGAACCTGATTAGCCCCACGAACCTTATGAACCTTATGAACATTATGAGACTTACGAGTTATGAGACATGAGCTCATTATGAGCCTTATGAACTTTGTGAGACTTGTGAGACTTGTGAGCCTTATCAACCTTATGAACCTTATGCGTCTTATGAGCCTTATGAACTTTAAAAGCATTATGATACTTATGAGCCTTTTGAACCTTATAGGCCTTATGATCCTTATGAACATTATGAGCCTTATGAGCTTATGCGAAATATGAGCCTTATGAGTCTTATGATCCTTATGAGCCCTATAATCTTTATAAAACTTATGAGTCTTATGAGACCCATGAACATTATGAACCTTATGAGTCTTATGATCCTCATGAACCTTATGAGCCTTATCAACCTTATGAACCTTATGTGTTATGAGAATTATGCTCTTTAGGTGACTTATGATCCTCATGAACCTTGTGAGCCTTATGAGTCTTCACTCACCGTTCTTCGCCACCTGTTCTTTGGCCTCCCTCTACTCCGTTTTCCTTTGGGGTTCCATTCTAGGGCTTGTTAGGTTATATCATAAATCGGTCTCCGCCTGTATGACCCAGGCATCCCCACTAGCGTTTCTCGATCTGCAAATGCATGCTTGGTTGTTTCGTGCGCTTTAACAGCTGGTTATTTGTCATTTGTTCCCCCCAGAAAATACTTAGTACTTCCCTCAAACATTTATTAATAAAGACTTTGCAGTTTAACCTTTTGGCGCTGGAATTATTGTTTTAATTTTGGCACATCTTGTATATTAAATGTGAATAATACAGGAACCAAACACGTTAGAATTATGAAACAAACGGCATTTTGAAGAGGGAAAAACGGAGAGCCTTATGAGCGTTATGAGCCTTATGAAACCTATGACCCTTATGTAATTTATGAGCCTTATGATCCTTATGATTCTTAGGTACCTTGTGATCCTTATGAGCCTCAACCTTATGATCCGTATGAACCTTATGAGCCTTATGAGTCATGAAACTTATGAACCTTATAACCCTTATGTGCCTTATGAGTTATGAGCCTTAAACTCATTATGAGCCTTATGAGCCTCACGAACCTTGTGAGCCTTATGAGTCTTGTAAGCCTTATGATCCTCATGAGCCTTATGAGCATTATGCGACTTGTGAGTCTTATGAAACTTATGAGCCTTATGAAATTTATGAGCCGTATGAGCCGTATAAGACTTATGAGCCCCATGAACCTTATGAGTCCCATGAACCTTATAAGCCTTATGAACTTTCTGAGCCTAATGAGTTATGAGCCATGTGCTCTTTATGAGCTTTATGAAATTTGTGATCCTACGATATTTGTGAGCCTTATGAACCTTATGAGCCTTATGCGTCTTATGAGCCTTATGAAACTTAAGAGCCTTATGATCCTCATGAGCCTTTTGAGCCTTATGGGCCTTATGATCCTTACGAAGATTATGAACCTAATGAGCTTAAGCGAAATATGATCCTTATGAACCTTATGAGCCTTAGGATCCTTATGAGCCTTATGACCATTATAAAAATTATGAGCCATATGAGACTCACGAACCTTACGAACGTTATGAGTCTTATGATCCTCATGAACCTTGTGAGCCTTATGAGCCTTATCAACATTATGAGCCTTATGTGTAATGAGAATTATGTTCTTTATGATAATTCTGAGCCTTATGCGCCTCATGAACCTTGTGAGCCTTATGAGTCTTCAATCACCGTTCTTCGCCACGTGTTCTTGTCCTTCCTCTACTCCGTTTTCCTTGGGGGTTCCATTCTAGGGCTTGTCTGGTTATATCATCAATCGGTCTCCGCAGTGTATGGCCCAGGCATCCCCACTTGCGTTTTCTGATCAGCAAATCTATCCTTGGGTGCGCTTTAACAGCTGGTAATTTTGTATCTGATTCGGCCAGAAAATCTTAGTATCTCCATCAAACATTTATTAATAAAGACTTGCAGTTTAACATTTTGGCGCCGGAATTGTTTTTTTTAATTTTAGCACATCTTGTATATAAAATGTGAATGATGCAGGAACCAAATATGTTAGAATTATGAAACAAACTGCATCTTGAAGAGGATAAAACGGAGAGCCTTATGAGTCTTATGATCCTTAAGAACCTTATAAGACTTATGAGCCTTCTGAGCCTTATGAGCCTTATGCGACTTATGAGCCTTATCAACCTTATGAGCCTTATGAATGTAAGAGCCTCACGAACCTTATGAACCGTATGAGCCTTATGAACATTATGAGTCTCATGAACCTTATGAGCCTTATGAGTTATGATACTTATGCTCATCATATGAGCATTATGTGCTTTATTAGCCTCATGAACGTTGTGAGTCTTACGAGTCTTGTGTGACTAATGAACCTTATGAAACTTATGAGCCTTATTTGACTTGTGAGCCTTATGAACCTCATGAGCCTTATGATCCCTATGAGCCGTATGAGCCTTATGATTCTTAGGGAACTTGTGAAGCTTATGATCCTTTTACGACTTATGAGCTTTTTGAGCCTTATGATTCAAATGAACCTTATAAGTCTTATGGGCTTCATGAACCTTATGAGCCTTATGAGGTATGAGCCTTATGCTCATTATGGGTCTTATGAGTCTTTCGAGCCTCATGAACCTTCTGCGCCTTATAAGTCTTGTGAGCCTTGTGAACATTATGAGCTTTATGAGCCTTATGCGTCTTATGATCATTATGAACCTTAAGAGCCTTATGATCCTTATGAGCCTTATGATCCTTATGAACATTATGAACCATATACGCCTTATGAACCTTATGCGAATTTTGAGTTATATGAACGTTATGAGCCTTATGAGACTTGTCTTTTGTGTTATGAGATTTATGCTCTTTATGAGACTTATGAGCCTTACGAGCCTCAAGAACCTCGTGAGCCTTATGAGTCCTTGGAATCTGATGAACCACATGAGCCTTATAATCATTATGCGACTTATGAGCCTTATGAGCCTTATGATCTGCTGAACTTTGTGAGCCTAATGAGTCTTGTGAGACTTATGAACTTTATGAACCTTGTGAGACTTATTCGATATATTAGCCTTATGAACCTTATGACCCTTATGAGAATTATGAACATTACGAGTCTTATGGGCCCTATGAGCCTTTTGAGCCTTATGTGCCTTATGAACATTGTGAACCTTATCTGCCTTATGTACCTTACGCGACTTATGAACATTATGAACTTTATGAGCCTAATGAGCCTTAAGTTCTATATGAAATTTAGGATCCTTATGAGCCCTATGGGACTTATGATCCTTATGAAGCCTATGAGAATTATGCGCCTTATTATACTTATGAGCCTTATGATCGTTATGATCCTTATGAAGTTTATGAGCCTCATGAACCTTATGAACCTTATGAGCCTTATGAACCTTATAAGTCTTATGAAACTTATGAGCCTTACGAGTTGTGATCCATAAGTTATTCATCAGCCCCTGAGCCTTATAAGCCTCACTAACCTTGTGAGCCTTATGAGTCTTGTGAGGCTTATGAACCTTACGAACCCTTGCAGCTTGTGAGCCTTATGAACCCTATGATACTTATGATCCTTATGAACCGTTTGAGCCTTATGAGCCTTACGCGACTTATGAGGCTTATGAGCCTTATGATCCTTATAATCCTTATGAGCCTTATAATCCTTATAAACCTTATTGGCCTCATGAACCTCATGAGCTTTATGAACATTATGAGCCTTATGAGCTTAAAGAACTATGTGCGCCTTATTGGTCTTGAGAGCCTTATGAGCCTTATGCGAATTATGAGTATTTTGAAACTTCCGAAACTTATGATCCTTATAAGCCTCATGAGACTTATGAGCCGTATGATCCTTATGAACCTTATGAGCCTTATGCGACCTATGAGTCTATTGAAACTTATGGGCCGTATGATCATTGCAAGTCTTATGAAACTTTTGAGCCTCATATACATTATGAGCCTTATTAACCTTATGAACCTTATGAGCCTTATGAACATTATGAGCCTTATGACTTACGATACTTATGCTCCTTAGAGCCTTATGAGCCTCGTGAACATTGTGAGCCTTGTGAGTCTTGTTAGCCTTATGAGCCTTGTTCGACTTATTAACCTTATGATCCTTATGAACCTTGTGATCCTTATGAATTTTGTAATACTTATGAACCTTATGAGACTTATGCGAATTATGAGCCTTATGACCGTTATGAGGCTTATGATCCTTATGAAACATATAATCCTTATGATCCTTATGTTCCATATGAACCAAATGAGCCTTATGAGCGTCATGAACCTTATGAGCCATATGAACCTTATGAGCCTTATGATCCTTATAAGCCTTATGAACTTTATGAACCTTATAAGCCTTATGAAATTTATGAACCTTATGAGCCTTATGAACCTTAGGATCCGTACGAGTCTTACGAAAAATATGAACCTTATGAGACTTATGAGTCTTTAGAGCCTTATGACCCTTATGAAACTTATAAGCATTATGAACCTTATGAGCCTTATGTGCTTTATGAAAATTATGAGCCTTATTATCCATATGAGCCCTATGAGCCCTATGAGCCTTATAATCCTTATGATCCGTATGAGCGTTATGAAACGTTTGAACCTTATGAGCCTTATGAACCGTATAAGCCTTATGAGTTATGGCCGTTATGATCCTTATGAACCTTATGAGACTTATGAGTCCTATGAGCCTCATGAAACTTATGAGCCTTATGCACTTTGTGAGCTTTATGTGTCTTATGTAATTTATGATCCTTATGAGAGTTATAAGCCTTATGAAAATTATGAACATTATGAACATTATGATCCTTTTGAAAATTATGAGCCTTATGAGTCTTATTATCTTTATGATCCTTATGACCTTTATGAGCTTTATGAGCCCTATGAACCTTATGAGCCTTATGAAACTTATGAGCCTAATGTGCCTTATGAGCCTTATGATTCTTATGAGCCTTATGAACTTTACCAACCTTATGAGTATTTTAAGCCTTATGACCCTTAAGAAACTTATGAGCCTTGTGAGACTTATGAGCCTCATGAAACTTATGAAAATTATGAGGTTTATTAACCTTTTGATCCTTATGAACATTATAAGCCTTATGATCCTTATGAACTTTATTAGCCTTATGATTCTTATGAGAATTATGAAACTTATTAACCTTATGAGCCTTATGAAAATTATGAGCCTTATGGGTCTAAATGGCCTTATGTTCCTTAGGAACTTTATGAACCGTATGATACCAATGAGCCTTATGAGCATTATTCGCTTTATGAACCTTATGGGTCTTGTGAGTGTTGTTTACCTATGAGCCTTATGAGCCTCATGAAATTTATGAGCCTTATGAGTCTTATGATCCTTATGAGCCTTATGAGCCTTATGTGACTTATGAGCCTTATGTGACTCATGAACCTTATGAAATTTATGATACTTATGAGCCTCATGAGCCTCATGAACCTTATGAAAATTATCAACTTCATGAGCCATATGAAACTTATGAGTGCCATGAGCCATATGAACCTTATGAACCTAATGATGCTTATGAACCTTTTGTGAATTATGAAACTTATGAACTTTGATTCTTATTAGTCTTATGATCCTTAAATCCTAATGAGGCTTATGATCCTTATGAGCCTCACGAACCTTATGAACCTTATTAGCCTTATGAGACTTATGAGATTTATGAAACTTATGAACCTTATGAGCCTTATGAAACGTATGAACCTTACGAGTCTTATGGGCCTTATCCTTATGAACCTTATGAGCCTTACGAACCCTATGAACCTTACGAGCCTCATGAAGTTTATGAATCATATTGGCCTTATAATACTTATGAGCCTTATGAGACGTTTGATCCTTATTTGCATTATGAACTTATGAACCTTATGAGCCTTATTAGTCTTATGAACGTTATGTTCCTTATGAGCCTTGTTAGACTTATGAGTTCGTGAGCCTTATGATCTCTGTGTTCCTTATGAGCCTTATGAGTCTTATGAATATTATGATCCTAATGAACCTTATGTGCCTTACGAGCCTTTTTTGCTTGTGAGCCCTATGATCCTTATGAGACTTATGAGTCTTATGAGCTTCATGATTCTTATGAACATTATGAGCCTTATGAGGCTTATGATTCTCATGAACCTTATGTGCCATACGAACCTTATGAACCTGACGAGCCTTATGAGTCTTATAAGCCTTATGAACCTTATGAGTCTTATAAGCCTTATGAACCTTACGAGCATTATGAGCATTAAAAGACTTATGAGTCTTATGAGCCATATGAACCTTATGAGCCTTAAGAGCCTCACGATCCTTATGTTGCTTATGAGCCTTATGAGCCTAATTTGGCCTAATTAAACTTATGAAAATTATGAGCCACAATAGCCGTATCAACCTCATGTTTATTATGAGCCTTATGAGCCTCATGAGCATTATGAACATTGTGAACCTTATGAGCCTTATGAACCTTATGAACCTCATGAGACTTATGAAGCTTATTAGCCTTATGATACTTATGAATCTCTTGAGTCTTATGAAACTTTTGAACCTTATTAGTCTTATGGGCATTATGATCCTTATGAGCCTTATGAGCCTTATGAACCTTATTAGCCTTATGAAACTAATGAACCTTATGAGCCTTTTGAACCTTATGAGCCGTATGATCCTTATGATGCTTATGAACCTTATGGGTCTTATGAAACTTATGGGCCTAATGAAACTTATGAACCTTATGATTCTTACGAGCCTTATTATCCTTATGATCCTTATGAACATTATGTGCTTTATGAAACTTATGAACCTTATGAGCCGTATGATACTTATGATCCTTATGTTTTTATGGACCTTAAAATCCTTATGAACCTTATGAACCTTATGACCCCTATGAGCCTTATGAGCCTTATGAACCTTATGAACCTTGTGAGCCTTATGAACCTTTCCAGCCGTATGAGTCTTATTAACCTTACTTTTCTTATGATACCATATGAGCCTTATGATCCCTATGAGCCTTATGATTCTTGTGAGCCTTATGATCCTTATGAAACGTATTAGCCTTATGAGCCTCATGAAACTTATGAGCCTTTTATGTCCCATGAGCCTTATGGTAAGTATGAACCTTCTGAACCTTATGAACCTTATGATCCTTATGAACATTACGAGCCTTATAATTCTTATGAACCTTATGAGTCTTATGAGTTATTAAATTTATGAACCTTATGAACCTTATGAGCCTTATGAGCCTAGTGAACCTGATGAACCTCTTGAGTCTTATGAACCTTATGTTCCTTATGATTCTTATGAACATTAGGACCCTTATAATCCTTATGATTCTTATGAAACTTATGGCCCTTATTAGCATTATGATCCTTATGAAACCTAAGAACCCTATGAGCCTTATGAACCTTATGAGCTTTATGAGTCTTATGGGCCTTATGATCCTCATGAACCTTGTGATACTTTTGAGCCATATGAGCCTCATAAAACTTATGAACCTTATGAACCTTCTGAGCATTATGAGCCTTATTATCCTTATGAACATTATGAGCCTTATGATTCTTATGAACCTTATGAGCCCTATGAGTCTTATGGTCCTTATGATCCTTATGAACCTGATGAGCCTTATGAGTGTTATAAGCCTTATGATCCTTATGGGTCTTTTTTCCTTATGAAACTTATAATCCTTATGAGCCCTATGAGCGTTATGTACCATATGTACTTTATGAGCCTTGTGAACCTTATGAGCCTCATGAGTCGTATGGTCCTGATGATCTTTATTTGCCTTATGAGACTTATGAGCCCTATGAGCCTTATGAATCTTATGAGCCTTATGATTCTTACGAAACTTATGAGCCTTATGATCCTCATGAATCTTATGAAGCTTATGATCCTTATGAACCTTATGATCCTTGTTAGGCTTATGATTCTTGTGTGCCTGATATTTCTTATGATCCTTATGAGCCTTATGAGCCTTATTACCCTTATGAGCCGAATGAATCTTACGAATCTTTTGATGCTAATGAACATTATGAGCCTTATGAGTCTTATGAACATTATGAAAATTATGAGCTTTACGAGCCTTATGTTTCTTATGAGCCTTATTATCGTTGTGAGCCTTATGATTCTTATGATCTTTATGATCCTTGTGAAACTTATGAACCTTATGACTCTTATGAACCTTACGATCCTTATGAGCCTTATAAGACTTATGAGCCTTATGAAATTTATGAACCTTATGAGCCTGATTTAACTTATGAGCCTTATGGGCATTATGATCCTTATGAACCTTATTTAACCTATGAGGCCTATAAGCCTTATGAGCCTCATGAACATAATGAACCTTGTGAGCCTTATGACCCTTATGAGCCCTATGAAGCTTATGAGCCTTATGAGTCTTGTGAGCCTTATGATACTTATGATCCTTATGTTCCTTATAAGCCTTATGTGCGTTATGAACCTTTTGAATCTTATGAGCCTTATGATCCTTATGAACCTTATGAGCCTTATGAGCTTTATGCAACTCATGAACAGTATGAGCCTTATAGGCCTTATGTGCCTTATGAGTCTTATGAGCCTTATGTTCCTTATGAACCTTAAACCTTATGAGCCTTATGAACCTTATGAGCTTTATGAACCTTATGTGCCTTATGCTTCCTATAAACCTTATTAGCCTTATGAAACTTTTGAACCTTATGAGCCTTTTGATCCTTATATTCCTTATGATCCTTATATTCCTTATGATCCTTATGAATCTTATGACCCTTATGTAACTTATGAACCTTATGAACTTTACGAGCCTTATGCGGCTTATGGGCCTTATGATCCTTATGATCCGTATGAGCCTTATGAGCCCTATAATCCTTATGTGTCTTATGAGCCTCATGAACCTTATGAACCTTATGAGCCTTTTGAACTTTCTGAGCTTTATGAGTCTTATGAACCTTATGTTCCTTATGAGCCTTATGCACCTTATGAGCCTTATGAACCCTGGAGGGAAATGATTGGTTTGGCAAAACTGTTCGGTCTTTATTGTTACAATTTAAAAAAGGAACAGTTCTTCAGTCGGGGCGTTTAGTCACTCAACATCTTCACCACTCAAGCACAGATTATGTGCTTCCGAATTCCGATTGCGGTATGAGCGAATGTTGCCAGAATTGTATGCCATATATTCTTATATGTGTTTGTACGTTACGCGGTCATAGCCTTCTGCGAACAATGCAACAGAATTTCTAAATATTTACAGTTCGAGAACTCATTCAGAATTAGAAACATTCCATACTTTAATCAGTGAGAGCTAACGAAGAATTATGCTTTGCTGTTTTCAATGTCGTTTACGAAAGCAATGAAAGTGTAAGGACGCCAGTTAAACTTACATTAGCGTAGTATAATGTTACAAATACTAAGTATGAGGATGTACTTTATTATTGTTCTTAAACCGTGCAATCTTTATTTATTGTACGCTTATGTATCAACAAAATTGCACTTAAATTTACTTTATTAAAACAACACATTAAAATGATCGAATTGGTTTAAAAGTCTTAAAATTCTCCAACATGTTTCGGTCAATTTTTGACCATCCTCAGGGAGATATTTTTTCCTTTACCTCAGTTACTAAAGATAAAATT
>Ga0209755_10009456_pt1 | contig 10301 bp, 6 predicted proteins | sample TergutCo191P1_FD_187301 | JGI IMG/M metagenome (GOLD analysis project Ga0209755, IMG submission 187301) | Cornitermes sp. P1 segment gut microbial communities from Petit-Saut dam, French Guiana - Co191P1 (SPAdes) (version 2) | ecosystem: Host-associated > Arthropoda: Insects > Digestive system >...
CAATAATTCTCTGTGAGTACCGGGGGTTTTTTTGGCGGTAAGTATTTACATTAGAGTCTTCTGGGGCGTCGTGTCGGGTAGTTAGAGGCGTTCTTTAATCTATCCTTAGGACAGAGGTAAGGATTTCTTCCGAAACATTGGTACCTCTCCAACAGAATTCTGTCACATCTTAAAAAATCGTAACGTTATTAAATATCATTTGACTGTCATCATTCACAATTGATTAATAAACATTTCCACGATTGAAAGTCCCCTTTTCATCGTCTACCTTATCTCACCTAATTTACGTACTACAGGGTCAGAAGCTTCTACTTTCAAATAAGTTAAAAATAAATTGTGTTCGGTGTCAATCGTTAACGAACAGGAAACCAAATTCAAGGCATGACCAGGTACCTGACTGGAGCTCCGTTATAGGAGATAGGACCGACCGTGGCAAATAAGTTGATGGTTCAGTCCGTTCGACAAAAAGTGATGATGAGTTTGGAGAATGAAGATCGTTTTCGTCACTCCTTGTGTCGCGCTATTGCGCGAGATAACGAGTCCTCTCCAGCGAAAAAACGTATTTCTTGCATGCTGAAAACTCCTGTGAGAAATCGTGGTGTATAACACTATTTTCAGAACTCAAGATTCGCCATATTTTCTCCACATGCACACCTTAGTTTTTTATGCTTTTTATTGCCCTTCCCTATTCTCATATATTTTCATTTCTGTATTATTTAAGTCTTTCACTTCTGTTTTCTGTTCTTGATCTTTCCTTCACTTCCTGTTCCTCCCATGCCTACTTTATTTCTCTCTTCTTTATTTATTTGTTTGTTTTACGCTTCCTCCCATTCTTCGATTTTAATTTCTTCCCTCTTATTTCAATTTTTTCTTTTCTTCCTTTCTTCCCTCTTATCTTCCGTTTTCTTCTTTTCTTCCCTTCTTGTTTCTGTTTTCTTTTTCCACTTGACATGGTATTTTCTCTCACTATCTTTCTCTGTGTCTCATTTCTTGCTTTCTGTATTTCAACTTTATTATATATTAGTATCCATAATTGTGATAATTTTGCCGTTACAGGAAGTAAAGCCAAATTCCTCGGTGTCGTTGTGATAGGCTTATCTGGTAAACGACACTTTTACTGTTGGAGATATTAATATCACAGAGTTGGAAAACGAGGACGATAGGTTTCCTTTCATTCACGCCAAATTAAAAATATGTGCATATTACGCAATCCTTCCTCAGAAGTTCAGGACATTCAGTTTAGGACTTTAGAGGTGATGGAACAATTATCGTTAGACGTGTGAGTGAATTAATCCTTTAAACCATAGTTATATCAATGTGTACTATTTGTTTCTGACCTCCGGAAACTGTGGATTTTTCCACACGGGTTATGTAATAAGTTCCTTGTGCTTCTCGCAACAAAACGCGAGTTTTATTTAAAGAATAATAACGGTTTGGTCTTGGAAACTTAGATGGGCCCTGTTCATTGTGAGGTACGAAATGAACTTTTAAATATTAATTAATTAATTAATTTGAAATTAATTGAGAAGCAGCTGGACATGATCAAATCCCGGCCGAGTTGATTAAAGGAGGGAGAAAATAGCTTAAGAAGCTTATTTAGGAACTCATTTTAAAGATATGGGAAGAAGAGATCATACCACATGAGTGGAAATGTGGCGTAATATGTCCAGTTCATGATGATATGTGGTAATTATAGAGCAGTGACACTGCTGTGTGCTACATATGAAATTCAGGCAAATGTTTTTTTATATCAGATTAGTTCCTTTTCATCATCCGTCACAAGTTAAGCCTCGAAAGACCTGCTTAGGCCTCGTCTAATAGTCTACTCAAAGGTCTTCCAAGTCTTCTTCATCCCTTTGATCAATAATTCAGCATTATTTTTTGGTGTTCTGTCGTTTTATTCTTCTTACATGCCCTAGACAATTTTATTTGTTTCTTCGTATTTTCTCGTAAAATTTTTCTACTTTCAACACTTCCAATTTTTTTTGTAGTTCTTCTGAAAAATTTCATCTCCATTGACGTAATTCTTTTTTATCCTTTTTTCTCAGTGTCAAAATTTCGCTCCCATATAAAGGAAAGAGGAAAGCCAGTGCATTATATCTTTTATTCTTCACCAAAGTTGGTTTGAAAGTGTCGCTTAGAATTCCCAGTATTGAGAATTTTTTTTAGTTGTGATGGATACATTTTTCATTTTCATAGCAGATATTTAAAATCCTTTACATATTGTAAATACTTGTTACCCACAACGAATTTACATCTTACTGGATCTTGCCTTAAAAATGCTATCGTCTCGATTTTTTCGGTGATGTTTCCTTTCCAAACTGGTTTTCAGTGTTGTGTAATGTGAATTACAAGACATAGGAATTATCCTGTAAATTATCCTCTGAATCTACTAGAATGGCTTGATTGTATGCATAAAGCAGAGTGTTTATTTTTGTAATGATTCATAAAGTAATGCTTTTGTGTAAATATGGTTCCATTTTCTAATTCTTAATTTATGTAGTTTTGAACAGTGGGTGATAAAGGGCAGCCTTGTCTGACTCTGTAATTAATTATATATTCTTCTGATAACTGATGGTTTATCTGTAATTTTATTTTGTTTCCACAGTAAATTTCTGTTATACTTTACAATAATAAATTAGGAATATTTTAGCGGTGTAATATTCAAACAATTTGTCTGTTAAAGCATTCACGTAATCAAGAAATACTATATGATTTTCCAAATTAAAATCCTCTTAGTAATTTCATAATAACAATGGTTCAATGCATCTGCCTTTTCGGAATCCATTCTGGCATTACAATAGAAACTTTTCTTCTTGTGCTTTCAATTTTTCATTTAAAATATTACTATATAGTTTATAGCATGCATTAATTCGGCTAATTCCTCTGTAGTTTTTTACTTTTGTTTGCTGCATTTAGGTGTGATAATACTGTTTTTTTATTCTTTGGGCATTTCTCTCATCGTATAATTGTTATTTGAAAAAGAGTATTCTGTCATGCAATAAGTATTCTGCATATCTATAAAGTTCGTAATTCAAGTTATCTTTGCCAGGTTGTTTTCCATTTTTTTCTTCTTAGTGCTTCTTTCAGTTCTTCCATTTTTATGATTCCATCGTCAAAATTTTCGGTATTCCAATAATTTCATTGAAGGTATTTTTTATTCCATAATCCCTTATAATTATGTAAAAATATTTATTTACTTGGACCAGGGTTTATACTTGCTGATTCTTTCATATAATTGTTTATGTGTTTTAGTATTTTAAATATATTTTGTTTTATTTTTTATATGTCACATTCTAAATGTGATATAGTGTCCTCGGGATTTGCGATGTATTTTCTGATTTCTCTTTTAGCAATGGTTCTTCTAACTTTATGTTCAATCTCATTGTCTACGGTCTTTGTTTGAAGATACTTTTTGCATTCCAAATTTTTGTTGTACAATTAATTTTATTTCTTCGTCCCATGTTTATAATTGTTTCTCCATTGTAAATGTTTTGAATTTTCCAAAACTTTCATCTGCTGCCTGTGATATTATGGTTTTGATATCCTTCCATTCCCAAACATTATTGCTTCTTTCTGGAATTTCTTGTAGTTTCTGTTGAACTCTTTGTTTGAATAGCTATCGTACATTTTCGTCATTGAGTATTCTAATTTTATAAAGACGTATGTTTTTCTTTTCGTGCAGTGTTTTTTGTTAAATGTAACCATTTTGGTGTGAGTACTAATTTAGCCAAAATCAAGAAGTGATCTGAACAAATATCACTTCCTCTGTAAACTCGCACGTCTAGGAATAGTTCTGATATCTTCCTATTTGCATAAAATAGTCTGTTATTGTTCCTAAATTGCGAGCTGGCCATGTGTATGTATATTTTTGTGTTTATAGATTGAATTCATTATTTTCATGTTGTTATATTTGGCAAAACCTGTATGTGGCAAAACTGGTATTTGAAACTTGTTCCAAGATTCCTACAATATCATGGATTGCAGAATTTCCTATTCTAGCGTTCAGGTCACCTGCGAGTAAGATGTAATCATTTTTGTTAGTTTTGTTTAATATTTCCTGTAACTGGTTACGAAAGTCTTAGTTTTTTCAACTCATCCTTCTTCTGGGGTGTATAGTCTATTAACTAGTTTTACCTCAGTTATTCTTTCCCTCGAGTTTGTGCACGTAACAATAGTGTGTTTGACTTATTTTTAACCCAACTCATTACATCCGCTTGTGTTTGCCTACTTCTGTTTACACCCCTATATATTACTATACAATAAATTGTTTCCATTGTACCCTCCATTTTCTATTTTGATTCTCTTTGTGCTACCATTTTAATTTTTTTCTCATTTAATATACTACCCACTTCTTCTTCTTCTTTGTGAGCTGTTCGCCTTACATTCCAGATTGCAAATTTGATTATATTTTTCTTCTACGGTCGCTTAATCGTTTTCTTGCCATAGTCAGTCGTCAAGTTTACAGTCCTGTTTTCCTCATATTGCGGCTTGGTAGCGATACTTAATTACCTACGGCGGGTTACTAGCCTACCGCCTAGTCCAGTGGTAGGTTTGTGACCTTTTAGTCTCTGGAGAGACGTGTTCTGCAGAATTTCCTCTGCGGAAGATTAAATAATTTGACCGCTGTGGCTCAGTCCCCAGCGCCTCCTTAACTGAGGCAGGTTGCACCGTGGGCAGGTGAGGCTGGGGTTTGGATAGGAGAGGTTACTGACTGCACTTCAGTGCCTCTTGCCACTCATATTCAAAATATACTAAATATTTTTTAATTTAAGATGATATGTCGAAAAATTAATGAAAATTTAGGCCTTCATAAAGATGAAATTTCTTATTCTTCTGACTTGTAACACCACGTGGTCTGGCATGTGGTAATACATGCTGCAGACATTCACTGTTTCGTTTAATTCAGGAAACTGGGGTTGTATGTTTCTCCGGAGCGGTATTAGTTACCTACAAATTTATGGAGTCATTCAGAGAAACGCAGCAGGAAAGTTAATGGAAACCCATGATTCATCACACATACGTATAGGCCTACAAGTAAGCCAATATGAAGTTTATTCACCGAGAGAAAGTATATTGGTACTGTAAAAAAAATTGCCGTGAAATAGTGCCTGCAGTGGTGAAAAAGGTATACAAGTGTCATTTAGAATTCTTCAAGAACTGAAACCACACGGTAGACCTAGGCGTACATGCGAGTGTAATATTAAAAATGTTTATTTTAAAATAGAATGAAGGGGTGAGGAATAAATCTATTTCCCTCAGGACAGGGTTCATTTGTGGGCTTTTGTAGGAAGCTAGTTTTATTTCACCTTTCATAAAATGCGGGTAATTTTTAACTAGGTAGCCAAATGTGACGTTTCAAGAGGGACTGTGCAAAAAGAACTCAACAGTTCTTTTAATGTGCTAATTTTCCCTTCTGCATTCTAGCTGATCTTGTAATGGTTTCCATTGCCTAAGCTCCTACTGTTAATTTGCCTTTGTGCCCAACTAATGCATGTAGGTATGTATGGAGTAGTAGAAGTAAGGCTCCGTGGATTCTTAATATCTGCGCCAGACAGAGTAATATCCCAACTTCATTTTCGGGCTTTATTTCTGTGGGCAGGTTTACGTAATATAGAACCTGGGTGGGTTGCAGGGTCGATTTGAACACCATGGCAAATACATGATTCGTGCCTTCATCGGGAATGCGTGCCCAAACACCCGCCCCTCAGCAGGTCACTTATATATGTACAGCAGAGAACAAAATCTTAACAGTCCAATTTATAGTGATGGAGAAGGTCTTTATAGTCACCAGACTGTACCTACTTAGCATCAGGTCGACTTGAAGAAAAAGTCTTCGTACTCACTTCATTAATTAGAGAGCCATTTCCTCCCCTCTCTTCCCTTTCCACTTCGCCAACTTGTTCCCTCCCACCCTCCTGACCCTTTGCCCATTTACGTGATCTGACCTGCAGTTAATGGCATCCCAGGTAGGAGTTGTACTATGTTATACAAAAACATATAATATGTACTTTGAAGCGACACGTCAGTGACGTGAATCGTGTTAGCAGCAAATGATCTATATCATGTTTTGAAATGAGCAAGCCTTTTCCCACGATAGCCATTTCCTGTTTTCAGACAAGTAATAAAGATTTACGGTTTGGAGAATTTATAAATTGTGATGGAAATAAACCTTCACGCACGTCGGTTTCTACCAGTAGCACCTGCCTATTAAACACTCTGTAATTGGCCCTCACAGTACGTATTTGTTTCACACTACCTCGCAATTAACAGCATGAATTTTCCCAAACAGCGCCAAAAAATTGATTCTAATGGAGGAGCAGCGTGTTTTCAGTAGGGTGGGAGTAGAAAACTTCAGCTATTTTGTCAGTAGTTTTGTTCCAGGAAGCTAAAATAATAAACCCTCTAAGCTCTCCGACAAAGTTTGAGTTTTTTTACACCTAAATTTTATTTAAACATTGAAATTTCATTTTGTACTGAGATAGCACAAAGTTTGTTGTATTGTGGGAGACTGCAGCCTTTCAAATGTTGCAGCAATAAAATCGGGGCTTTAAACAGTGGTGTATAAAAGGCCCCTGCGGCGTAGGAATTTCTGTCTTTCGGTGAAAAGGGGGGTCTTGAAGAACAGAGTACTGTAATATTGTCTTGAGTTTCTTCGGACTGGATCGCACTCCACTGGCAAGCCAGTATTCTGGACACTTGTTACAAGCTCTTGGAGTAAGTTCGCTAGCAATTTTAGGGTCCCTATTATCAAGTCGCAGGTCGACCCCCGACCGATTATCTACGCCATTGCCTTCAGAGATGCAAACGCCACATTTGTATTAAAAAATAACGTTTCTTTCTCCATTCGCGCAGTTTCTAATAGCCCATTTATTCGAAAATTTGCCTTGCATCTAGTACTTATTAAAAAGATTCAGTACGAAAGATAGTCTGGATTATTTTATCTTCCTTGTAAATTACTCGAGAAATTTATTGTAATCGTCTTTTACCGAAATTGTAATTTTTGGTCTCCAGTGATTAGTTGAACGAAACTTTTTTTTCTTTGCTTCTACTGTGTCTACTTTTGTGTTACTGACACGGTGAACTTTTCTAGAATAAATGTATTTTCCAACAAATGCACTTCGTCATATAACATAACACGTATACACTACACTATACTACACTACACTACACTACACTAAACTACACTACACTACACTACATCGATCTGTAGTACACATATCGCACGATATATCAGTACGAGATCGGTTACATCATATGAATTAAAACCAGATGTTTGTATACACAACCCATACAAAAAAATCTAAATTAACAAATGGATTGACTATTCATTAAAGAATGATTTAATAAAACTGATATCAGTGTTGACAGCTCCTAAGGCGACGTACAGTATAATTAACGTATTATAAAAACACTGTAAATTATTAATAATATAATTTTTATATATTTATACATTTTATGTATTTGAACAACTAATGTTTTAATTAGGCTTATATATATATATATATATATATATATATATATATATATATATGAACAAAATTTAAATCATTATGTAGGTTCGTACATCTTTGTTGTAGCAACTCCATGAAGATGGCACCTGGATACCGAAACAGGTAGGAGTTTTTAAGTGTGTTATATTACAAAGTATACTTGGAAAGTATACTGATTGTGTCTACTTTCCTTGTCGTTTGTATTAAAGATTAATTTTGAAGGTGGAAGGAGTTAGAACATATCTTGCGTTACTGTTTTGTTTTCTCGTAGTTAACATGCGTTCTCACAAACAGGATAAATTTTGTTCGTTATCACTTTGTACAACTGTTATGTACGTACAGAATGTTGCTTGTTGCTACTTTGATGGTTCATCTAGTACTCTGGTTAAATGATGTGAATTGCACTGTTCTGGTGTATTATTTGATGTATCTTTGGCTGTCTGTAACATCACTGCTCCAATTGGAGACAGTGAAGATGATGTGGCAAATGATTTTGTAGGAAATTGATAAGTTTCTTCATTTCCTATTGACTGTGCCTAACCTGATTCGGCAATCGCAGGAGAGAGTTCTGAATAAAAATCAGGTGTGCAATAATTTTTGCACATCAGATCACAAAGTTCTAGTACCCAACAAAATCGAGATTAGGATCATTTCAGGAATCCTTCCCTGGCGATCCGTCCGTTGAAAAGCTCAAATAAACTCCTTCATCAGCGTGTTTTTTAATCCTTATTTCCTAGCCCTTTCAAACACAAATACAGGACCAGTATTCTGATAGCATGCAACATGGTAGGGCGGAAGGAGCGAAGTTTCTACGGCATCTTTCATATCCCCGCTTGGTGTTTTCTCTTTCATTGATAAAACCTTTGCTACATCTCGTGGAAGGAGGAGCCTTTTCCTCGTCAGCCTTTAAAAGCTGTGATGGAGGATAGAAATTCTTGTCACTGAGTTCCCTCAAGCATCAGAAAACCGACCAAATTGCGGCTTAATGAAACCAGAATTACTACGCACACGTGTTGCGTCTGCACGCTTTAAAGTTAAGTCGAAGTCTCTACTCGTAAAATCGAAATAATACCCTTTCCCAGCAATTCTGGTTTGCTGGTTCAATCTACATGAAAACCCCAAATGCTAATTTCCTAAATTCTTGTACTGTAAGTGGCATGAGGAAAATGTCTAAGTTTTTAATGTAAGCTATAATATCTCCTTTCTTTAGAAAACACGATACCCATACCAGGCGCAAGTTCTGCACTTTTTCCACTGCTTAGATTCGTCAGGCTGAAACGTAGTGAATTTTTGGAAGTGAACAGGACTGCACTGTTTATCTTATGGACATAACATTATTCAGGACTACATGAATAGCAACTATCATCCTGTGGCCTCGTTTTCCTGCTGTGTTGCCTTTCTTCGCCCTCTCGTTTTGAGTTCCTAGGAATAAAATAACACAACAATTAAGCCTGTATATTTATTACCACTATAAAAAATCATGTATTCACAATGGCCTACCTTAAATCAATGCATTTATGTCGTCCGAAGCAGCCTGCAACCACTATTGCCGGAACAGCATGACACCTTACTTTCAGATACTCACTGAACAAGAGCATGACTAATAAGTAGCCTTTATGTAACCTGTGTTCTGCTGCCATAATTGTTATTTTAACAATGTACCTTACAGTTCCTCCGTATAGGTGGCCAGACGTAATACATCTGTTCGCCACAATTCCTGCAATCACTTGCCGAAAATATAATTGCTTTCAACAAAAAAACAGAAATCACAAAAATTTGTAACTACCAATAACTCCAAATTTTTTACGTCTCGTACTGCTGGTATCGATAAACTACGAGGTTCATCATCAGTTTCGGGATCAGGCTTATAAGAACAAAACACTAAAAGTAAAAATAAATTTATTTTATTTTCCTTCCAAGTAATGTAGTCCTACCTTGACTGCAGCACACATGCCATATCAATCTAAAATCTGCATAAAAAGCTCCTCGAAGGCGTCCAAGTGATTGCATTAAATTCGGAGGTTGCATCCTTTTATAAGTTTTCGACTTCGAGTAGTCTTTTCTTTGAGGAGAATTTTTACTTCAGGGAGGAGGAATTCGCATGTCTCGCTGTAAATTGTTTGTGGTCGAAGACTTATCACCGCATCATTAATTCGCGAGAAAACCATTCACTCATCTGACAGAATAAACATGCATGTGGTCGTTTAAATAGCAGCAACTGTCTCTTCCTATAAATTACAATCTTACTCTCTAAATCCGCTTCAATGTCCTTTCGAGGATCTGTAAGGAGAATTCGCTGTTTATGAACTTTCCTTCACTCACGAATTCTAGGTCCATTACACGATGTTCATCAAAAAGTGATCAACATTATATTCTCTTGGATTTTGCAAGGGATATTTGTAAGGCCTCGGTTACGATTTTCTTGCCCAGTCCACACTTTGACATTTTGTTTCAAGGTCGACTTGGAAAACCATAGACTTGCGTTCAGCCTGACGCAATTGACAATTTTGCACTTTTCATTCAGGTGTGGTTGACGTCTTTGCAGGTTGTGTCTCTGTGCTGCTTTTACTCGTCGGTGAGGCTACACAGCCTTTACACCACACGCAGTAAAGTTCTCCCCGTTCATCCTTTTGCCATATCATTGCAGTGAATCATAAGAGTCATTTGCCGGTTAGTAAACTGTTTTTTTTTTGCATAAATTCCCATCTAAGGTTTCTCGCCGCCAGTTCACCATCTTTTGCATCCATTTTCTGATTTCAGGTTTCAGCGTTCTCGCGCTTCTGAAGAATCTCGTGAAGAAACACGTAG
>Ga0209755_10009457_pt1 | contig 10300 bp, 6 predicted proteins | sample TergutCo191P1_FD_187301 | JGI IMG/M metagenome (GOLD analysis project Ga0209755, IMG submission 187301) | Cornitermes sp. P1 segment gut microbial communities from Petit-Saut dam, French Guiana - Co191P1 (SPAdes) (version 2) | ecosystem: Host-associated > Arthropoda: Insects > Digestive system >...
GAAAAATACGGCGGCACTGGCCGACCGGGCAAGGGTGAGTGCTTAAGAAGGGGCAGGAGCTTGTCAAGGGAAAAATTTAAAGACTTCCCTTGACATAAATCATAGGAGTCATGAAAAACCCGTAGCGTTGGCGCGTCTCTGGGTACACTACCTGTAGCGTACCCCCACCCTATGAAATCATACGGTCGTCCTGCGGCATGTCGCTGTTGCCCTTAATGATGCCGGGAAAGGGCGGTAGACGAATCCGTCCGTTTGTGCTATACTCGTGGATGTTGGTTGTCTAAAGTTAAAAAGATGTGCTTTCCGCTGCCTGTCGTTTAGGTGCAAATCATACGCAAGAAATGGAGTTATCGAATGAAGAACAAATTGCTGGACGTGTTACGGATCGGGATATTTTACGACGGCTATTACTTTTACAAAATCAGCAACTACTACAAGTACGAGCACGAAAAGAAGTCGCGCATAAGCATAAGCGGCCTGCACGAGTTCATCCGAAACGAGGTGGCGCAGCTTGCCGACATGGACATACGCCGGTGCCAGATAATAGACGCGCACTACTTCAAGGGCCGCTCCCTGGCAAAGGACATGGGCGAAAAAGTCCAAAACGAGCGGGTCTTCGAGGACATCCTCATGCGGGAAAACATCGTAAGCCACTACCTGCCCCTGCGCTTCGGCGGCGACGGCAGCTTCGTGCAGGAAAAGGGCATCGACGTCTGGCTTGCGCTTGAAGCCTACGAACTCGCCATCTACAAGCGTTTTGACATTCTGGTGCTCATAGCCGGCGACGGCGACTACGTTCCGCTCGTCCGCAAGCTTCACACGCTTGGCACCCAGGTGATGCTGATCTGCTGGGACTTCTCCTACCACAACGAGCACGGCGACGTGGTGGAAACCAAAACCTCCCGCCAGCTCCTTTCCGAGGTCTTTTTCCCCATACAGATGAGCCAAAGGATCAACCAGGGCGACAGCGACTACATGAGGGATCTGTTCGTGGCGGAGCGGATCCAGGAACAGCAGCCCCCGAGCCAAAACACCGCCGTTCAAACCGAAGAGCGTACGGACTCCGGCGAGTACGTTTCCACGATTTTCAACGTCAACCCCACCGGCTTCGGGTTCATCAAGGACGAGGAGAAAAACAACATCTTTTTCCACTACAGCATACTGGCCAACTGCGACATAGCCGATCTGAAGGCCGGCATGAAGGTGAGCTACACAATCGAAGAGGACGAGGAGCGCAGCAAAAGGGAGGAAAGGCCCGTCTACCGCGCCACAAGGGTTACGCTTATAGAGTAGCGGAAAACGCCATGCCGCGGTTCCATCTTTTGCATTTTTTCGCATTTTTGTGGGTTTTCAAACCAATGCTCTTGACTCTTTTTTGTAAAAGCGCCATGATGTCTGTGTAGGGCAATGTACTCGAATGTTTGGTTGCGTTGTTGAGCTTGCCGAAAACCAAGGTTGCCCAACAAAGGATTATGGCACGTGCATCGCAATCGCCTCAGGGTTTATTGCGTTCATCTTCCGAGTAACCGTGTCAACCGTCTAATGGCGCATTTGTATCTACCTACAGTTTTACGTTTCCCGTGTTTCCGGAAAAACGCCCTGCGTCCGTCCGTTTGCCAGGTTCAAGCCGGCAGGATGGGCTGCGGGCTTTTTTATACCCACAAACGGCAAGGAGGTTTTTCGCCGTGAAAAACAGATTTGGACTTTTCGGGGTTATCGTAGTCGTTGCGGTAATAGGGCTTTCAATGACGGGCTGTGCAACGGATCCGAGCGTTACAAGGGGCGGCTGGTCGGAGTATAACATCGATTCCGACGGCGAATACCTCATAGTCGGCACGGTGATAGTGACCAACGCAAGGCGGGCGACCCTGCTTGCCGACCTAATGAACAAGGCCATCGAGATGGGCGCGCACGACATAATCAACGTCCGCGTCGGCGTAACGGACCTGTTCGGGTTCCGTGTGCGCTCGGCGACCGCCGTGGCCATAAGGTACGTGAACGAGCTGGTTCGCCCGGATCCGCCCCGACCCGCGCCGCCCGCCGCAGTGCCGCCGCCATACGTTCCCGCCGAAGCGGCCGAAACGGCAACACCCTTCATGGAGTATTGACGGTCGGCGGAATTTGATGTTTCACCGTTTACCCAGCTATATTATTAAGGGGCGCTTTTTCGGATTTTGGTTTTTGAAGAAGCTCCCCGGATCGGGGGCTTAGAAATGAAGAAAAAACGCGTCTTTTTTGCAAGCGTGGCGCTTGCGGTTATCCTGACCCACTCCTGTAGAATGCCGTCGGCAGTGGAAATCAGAACCGACAACTTCGAGCTGAGCATCCCGCTTATAGCCAACTTCAGCTTTTCGAAAGTCATCAGAGGTCTGCTGGAAGATGCCTTCAGCTCCGAAAACGGCGACGGAAACGGAAGTTCCTACAATGTAAGAATCTTCGACATGGTTAACTACGATGGCGCGCAGGCTTTTCTTGTGGCCATGGAGCTGGATGCCATGCTGCCGTCGTTCAACCCCGACGATTACCTGGGAGCCATAGGCGATGAGGATATGGACCCTATCGAAGCCAACATCGTGGTGCCCAAGATAGCTTGGGAGACAACCGAACCGGTAGAGGACTACTTTGACATGAGGGGGTTGTTCGATACCATGGAGGAGGCGCTGAATAGAGACTCCATGCCGGAAATAAAGATTCCGCCCCATCAGTTGCCTTTTTTACCGTCTGACCTATTGGAGACAATTCCTTTTGCGGATCTCATGCAAGGTCAGATTATGCTACCATTTTTTTCCGAAACTTATGCGGGAAACATAAACTTCGACTACGTAATTCTTTCGAATATTCCAGGTGTCGTCGATGAAGATGGCGACTTTTTTGCGTTTACGAATAGTATACATCTGTGTATATCGCTGGCAAACCCTGAAACTCTCCCAGCAGGTTTGACTCTGGAAGTCCGTGGTATAGAACTTATAGGCATGGAATCCGGAAGCCCCATACCTCTGTCACCAAACGACAACCCTAAGACTGCGCTGATGGGCTATCCAAGTTTTTCCGATACGGTTACGATAGATATTTCTGGGGCAACGGTCAAGAGCGATGATCCGCTGCAGTTTAGAGTCCACGATGTGGTGATCAGATATACTGGTGATCCCATTTTTGCGCCGGTTTCGATAGGGTTGGTTATGCAGCCATCGGTAGACAGGATAGCTCTGCGCGGGGCAGGCGGCTTGCGTATTGGTACGCTAGGGCCACTCACGTTGCCGGATGGAATCGCCCATAACATTACGATGCCTACCACGGAAGGATTTCTTAATGCTGACATTAGGGCGGGGGAATTCATGTTGGAGGCGGATATACCGTCTCGCCGTGGGCCCAATGAAACCTATGCCGAGGGACTTGAGATGCGCGCCAGGCTTTATCTTAGTCAAAAGCCTGTGTATCTAGATGGCGTGGCGGAGCCGTTCTTAGGCTTGAGCGAACCATGGCCTGTAATCTTCGGAACATCTTTTCCCCTTGCTGGACAAACAATAAACGGGCGCGAGATAGAGGTAAATCAGTCCGCTAGTTCTCTGCATGTGACCTCATCCGATCCGGAGAGCGGTATTTCTTTCGAACTTTTCGATGAACACTACCGTTACAAAAGGTTACCAGTTACGATCACAATGGATATGAACATTGCAGAGCTGGAGACGATTCGCTGGGAGCTGGACGACGACCTAATCCCGATTTCCATTGACCCCATCGAATTTACGAATATGGGCGGCACGGACGTTACCGAGTTTATCAAGAGCATCACTTTTGATCGAATAGAAGTGGTGCTTGATATTGCTCATTTAGATGGAGCTTTGGACGGAAATATTGCGCTTGTGATAAAAAGCGAGTATCTTGGCTTCTATGGTATTCCGCGAATCCTGCACGAAGGTAAGAATCCTATATCCAGTACGGCATCGAAGGAGGACGAGCTTGCGCTGAATCTTTTAAAACATCCTTCTATAGAGATAGACGTCAAAATTGTTCCCGTTGTAGACGAGGTAGCGGATCCACACGGCAGAGTCCTGAAAATTGGCCCGCTGCGTAACATGGACGGCCGAGAGGAAATCCGGCTGAACCTGATCGCCGAGATCGCCATTGACTTCAACTGGACAAAAGCGGAAATTTACCTGGCGGGGCTTTTGGACGAGGGCGAGAATCACCTTAGCGGAGGGATTCCCGACGAACCCATAAACCTGGCGGAAACGTTGGGCGATTTTATGAGCGGTTTTACGTTTGCCGATGGCAGCATCGACATAAGCGTGTTCATGGATGGCCCTAGAGAAGTTATCGAGATTATTAAGCCAACTTTTAGGCTAAATGCCGTGCTTGAAGAGGCAGGGGAGGGAGAGGAGCTGCTCGACATGCCTATAGATATCGGTTATATCGGCTTTCCTCCTCTGCCGGAGGAGGGGGATTTTGAAGGGCTTGCGTTGCCGGAAGGCGGGCTTGAGGTTGATGCGGATCTTTTTCTGGAGCTGATTGCCGACATGCCCGACTATCTGCGCTTTGAATACGAACTGGAGCTGGGAGCTGGTGGAACAATTACCGTTACACGTTACATGTTTAAGGACGATGATAACGATGATGACGATGAGTACGGTGATGTAGGCGGCGAGCTTAGGGTTCTGGTCTTGATAAAAATGGCTCTGGACTTCCGGGCCTATGCCGGCGCGTATTTCAACCTGCCCGTGTTGGAAGACTCCGACGACCTTTTCGGCAGAGACAGCTTGGACGATCCTCTTTTCGGCGATGAATCCCTGACCATCCGTTCACTGATGTTCAGGCTTGATTTCGGCGGCGACGACTTCATCTTCAAAGGGGCGGTGTTGCACCTTGACGAAGGAAGCGTGCTGTTCCCGGACGGGTTTCCCTTGAATGACGGAACCAACCACGTGGGAATACGCATAACGGGAGCGCACATGGATATCATCAATGACAGCCTCGTTCCGCCAAACATACGAATCGTTTATCCGGAGGAACAGTACAGCTTGCGAATAACCAGACAGATGTCGCTGACCAGACTTACCATAGCTGCAAGCGGCAGCTACAGGATAGAGCTTTAGGTGGTGGGAGAATGAAGCCGATGTTCGCCGGAACGAAAAAGTTTTTGTTGTTCGCTTGTTTTTTTGTTTTTCAGCCCCTGCTGCTTTGGGCCTTGGATGCCGCCGCCGCAATCTACCCCTCCCCCCCGGGGTATGAAGCCGAATATGAAGATGAGGAAGACGAGGAAAGGGGAAGGTTCTCGATGCGCAATCGGAGCTTCGAGCTCAGCATAATGCAGACGGATGTCCACTTTGCCAACACCTTTGTTACCGCCGCCGACTTTTTCCAGGAAACGTTTGTCGTCAATCTGGACAATCTTTTTGGCGGCTTTGGGCTTAACTTTGGGGCCAACGTTGCCCCCCTTTCAATAAACTTCAACGTGAGGGACAGATGGGGATTCGGGCTGGATATTGCCCATGTCCAGGCAACGGGAAACCTGCTGCTTCCGGAAAGCGTGTTGGGCCTGTATTATGGAATAACGGACGAGCTGTTCGGCGCGGGTGCCGCTGTTTTTGTCGATTTTGGCATTCCGGTTTTCTTTCATACAAGAAGGGGCTTTAGGGTAAATCTGAGGCCGGCGGCGTATGTTCCCGTTTTCCACGTGAGGCCGGGTATTACCTACAGCTTTGGGCCAAGCAATGTGGGCGGAAACGAAGGGCAGCGCCTCGAGTTTGCCTATGACATGCGCGTGTTTTCCCCCGTCAGCATGGAGCCTTTTCTGGGCGATGATAACGGCGACTTCGAGCTGCCGGCTCCTGCGGACATTGCAAGGTTTTTGGGCTACGACATAAGCTTGGGGGTAGAGTATCCCCTAAACCGCCGGGTTACCCTTGGCGTTGATATCGTCAATATTCCGTTTTTTGCGGCAAGGCTGGAACACTATACGCGGGTCAGGGGACATGCGTTTGTCGATACCAGCTTCATCCCCGATTTTGGAGACCTCTTTGGCGACGACTTCGATTTTCCCGATGGGGCATCCGATTTCTACACGGAGGATCTTGCCTTTGGCACTGCCTCGAACGGCCGAAGGATTCGCCGCCCGTTTAAGATGCTGTTTTTTGCCCATTACCGCCCGCTGGAAACACAGCTCATAACGGTCATCCCGTCTTTGGGCTTTTCCATAAACGATCTGTATCCGCGCATAGCCGCGCTTGAAGGCGGTTTAAGCGGCCGCCTCGATCTTGCGAACATGTTTATCACGACCATCGGCATAAACTACAACGACCGCAGATGGCGAAACAGCATCGACTTCGCCTTCAACTTCAGGCTCATAGAGCTTGGCATCGGCGTATCGTCGCAGTCGCCAAACTTTGTGCAAAGCTTCCGAGGTGCAGGAGTCGGCGTGAACTTCGGCCTTAAAATGGGCTGGTAGAAAGCGCCCACGCCGCAAAATAAGGTTTGACCTCTTCCCAAAACCGAGCTATCCTGTCAGCTACAACCCAACCAAAAGCGGAGGCGGACAATGGAAATGGATTGGCAGAATCCGGAGATACTTCACAGAAACAGGGAAAAGGAGCGCGCGTATTTTATCCCGTTCCACAGCGAGGAATCCGCCGTCGGGCTTCACGACCACAGGGGCGCGTCGAGGTGGTTTCGCCTCCTGAACGGCGACTGGGCTTTCCGCTACTTCGAACGCTGCGCCGACGCGGCCGACGGGCTTTTCGCCAAGGATTGCCCCCTTTGCGACTGGGACACAATACCGGTTCCCCTAAACTGGCAGATGGCCGACTACGACGTTCCCCAGTACACCAACGTCGATTACCCATTTCCCGTGGATCCACCCTTCGTGCCGGACGAAAACCCCGCCGGCGTTTACGCCCGCGACTTTGTCCTGCCGGAAGACTGGGACGGGCGCGACACCTTCGCCGTTTTCGAAGGGGTCAACTCCTGCTTTTACCTTTACGTCAACGGCGAAAACGTAGGGTACAGCCAGGGATCGCGGATGCAAAGCGAGTTCAACATCGCCGCCCGCTGCCGCCCCGGCAAAAACCGCATCGCCCTGAAAGTGCTGAAATGGTGCGACGGCAGCTACCTTGAAGACCAGGACTCCTACCGACTTTCCGGCATCTTCCGCGACGTATACCTGCTTTCCAGAAGCAAAAACCGCGTCCGCGACGTCAGCCTAAGCGCCGAGCTCGATTCCGGCCTGAAAGACGCGGTTCTCTCTGTGGGCCTTGAAAGGGAAGGAAACGGCGGGGCCCAGACCGCCGGCTTCAAGCTGCTTGACCCCGAGGGAAAAACCGTAGTCGAAGGCGGGGTCGGGTTTGGCGCGGCGGCGAGCTTCGCGGTTTCCGGCCCCCGCAAGTGGAACGCCGAAACCCCGTGGCTCTACAAGGCCGTAGTCGAGTTCGAGGGCGAATGGATCCCCCTTGACTTCGGCTTTCGAAAAATAGAGGTGGCCCCAAGCTGCGCCCTGCTCATAAACGGCGTCGGGGTCAAGCTCAAAGGCGTAAACCGCCACGACACCGACCCCGTGCTCGGACACTACACCCCGCTGGACCACATGAGGCGCGACCTCGAGCTCATGAAACGGCACAACATAAACACCGTCCGCACGTCGCACTATCCGAACACGCCGGAATTCTATCGGCTTTGCAACAGCTACGGCTTCTACGTGGTGGACGAGGCCGACCAGGAAATGCACGGCTTCAGCCACATGTACGCCTTCGACAGGGGATACAAGGACTTCGCGCCGGATTCGCCGGTCGAGCTTCCGGAATGGAAAAACGCCTTCATCGACCGAGCCTCCAGGCTCGTGGAGCGCGACAAAAACCATCCGTGCGTCATAATGTGGTCGCTTGGCAACGAAACGCCGTTTGGCACGAACCTAATCGCAATGGCGGACTGGATCCGCGCGCGGGACGGCACGCGCCTCGTCCATTTCGAGGGCGGCAGCCGCGCCGTAAGGGAAAACCCCGACAAAAACTACGACGATTCCTGCCTGGACGTTTGCAGCACGATGTACATGGACCTTGAGGGGGTCGAAAAAGAGGGCAAAAACGCGCAAAACGACGGACGCCCGTTTTTCCTCTGCGAATATGCGCACGCGATGGGCAACGGCCCCGGCGGGGTGGCGGACTACTGGGAGCTTGTCGAAAAGTACCCGCGCCTTGTCGGCGGCTGCGTGTGGGAATGGGCCGACCACGCGGTGATGCTGAAAGACGAAAACGGCAAGGCGTACTACGGCTACGGCGGCGACATGGGCGAGTTCCCCCACGCCGGCAACTTCTGCAACGACGGCTGCGTAACGCCGGACAGAAAACCGTACCCGGGCCTGCGCGGGATAAAGGCAGTCTACCAATACGCAAGGGCAAAGCTTGTAGGCGCGGAGGCCTCGCGAATCACGTTCGAGCTGGCCAACCTGCACGACTTCATCGACCTCTCCCACGTTTGCGTAAGCTGGAAGCTGGAAAGCGACGGCGAAATCCTTGCGGACGGAACGCTTGCGGTTCCGGAGATCGCCCCCAAGCGGACCGGGCTGGTCTCGGTGGATGTCGAGCCGCCAAAGTCGGCGTGGCACGGGGCGTACCTGAACCTAAGCTTCCGCCTTGCCAAAAGCTGCGGGTGGGCGGAAATGGGGCACGAGGTCGCTTTTTCCCAGCTTGAGCTTCCGGTTCCGAAGGCAAAGGCGGTTTCGGCCGCAAAAAGCGGACTTGGGCTTTCCGTCCGCGAACAGGGCGGGCGCGTCAGGCTGGAGGGCGAAAGCTTCGAGTACGTCTTCAACAGGTTTTACGGCACGTTCGAATCGCTTAGGCGGCACGGCGTGGAGCTTCTGCACTCGGGGCCGGTCCTCGGCGTGTGGAGGGCCCCGACGGACAACGACCGAAGCGTAAACGGCGGCTGGCCCTCCACCGCCTGGCTGGACGAGCACCTGGACAGGGTTTCCGGCAAGGTGTACTCGACCTGCGTGGAAAAAAGCGCCGACGGGGTCTGCATAACGGCGGACGGCAGCCTAGGCGCGCCGGCCCGGGCCGTCCTTGCCAAAACCCGCGTCAAATACCGCGTGCTTCCCTCCGGGGAAATCGTTGCGGAAGTAGCCGCCGACGTTTGCGAAAGGCCAATGCCCATGCAGCACTTCGATATGCCCTCAAGAAACGGGCTTATGGCAATGTTTTTGCCGCGCTTCGGAATGGAGTTCGAGATGCCCGCCGGAAACGAGGGGGTCGAGTACTTCGGCCTTGGCCCCGACGAAAACTACGCGGACATGAAAAGCCACGTCCGCATGGGCCTTTTTTCGACGACGGTTTCCGAAACGTACTTCCCCTACATAAGGCCGCAGGAACACGGCAACCGCGGAAACGTAAAGTGGGCCGCGATTCGGGACGCGCTGGGACGCGGACTTTTGTTCAAGGCCGCAACCAGTTTCGACTTCTGCGCCTCGCACTTCAGGGCGGCGGATTTGACAAAGGCGACCCACGCCGGCAAGCTGGTTCCCAGGGACGAAACCGTGGTGCGGATAGACTTCAAAAACGGCGGCCTCGGCTCCGGAAGCTGCGGCCCGTACACCTTTGCCAAGTACCTTGTGGGCGATAGAAACATACGCTACTCGTTCGGCATCCTGCCATTCTGCAGCGAGGAAATGCCCGCCAAGGCAGCCGTAAGGCAAATGACGGCGGGGAACGGCGATCATTGACCGTGCCGTGCCGGGGGCCTATACTAAGGACATGGCAGGAGCGCCACTGAAAACGGAATCCGGGGCCGGCCGGTGCTGGACATACGCGGACTACAAGGACTGGGAGCTAAAACCTGGCGAACGGTATGAAATCATCTACGGCGAGACGGCGGTTACCCGCTCTTACGGTGAAAAGGACAAGCTGGCTCTCGCCTCGCTTCCGGGGCTTTGTATAGACCTGGAAGCGGTTTTCGAGGAATAGTGCCGGGATTTGTTCAGTGGAAACGATGGAAACGTCGCCCACAGCCGCGAATTCACACACGATTTTAGTCGGTTTCTGCGCAATTCCCCTCCCAAAGGGCTTGTCATAACTGGTGGTTTATGTTACGGTCATGGTAAGCATGTAGTGTTTGAAAGATGCACCCGCCTTGTTCGTCTCCATAATGCTATTGTCCGATGGTTTTATGGAAGTTTATGGAATAAATGCCCTCGATGGCAGGGGCGCAACTACGCATAAAGGTTTCTCTGGGGTGTTCGATTCCATGCGGCATGGGTTAAGTTTCATTCGTAGGGAAATTCGGGGCCGCTTACCCCCCCCCCCCCCCCCCCCCCCCC
>Ga0209755_10009459_pt1 | contig 10300 bp, 9 predicted proteins | sample TergutCo191P1_FD_187301 | JGI IMG/M metagenome (GOLD analysis project Ga0209755, IMG submission 187301) | Cornitermes sp. P1 segment gut microbial communities from Petit-Saut dam, French Guiana - Co191P1 (SPAdes) (version 2) | ecosystem: Host-associated > Arthropoda: Insects > Digestive system >...
GAAAACGGCGGCGCGACAGGCAGCCGCGGCTGGAATTACGGCTTCGACCGCGATTTTACAAAGCGGCTCATCCTGCGCTCTCAGGGTACGGTACTTTCAGCGAAACAGCTGCCAACCGCGAAAATCCCCGGCAAATACTTCGGCATTGCCCGTTGTTTCCGTTATGACCGCGTAGACGCCACCCACCTGCCCGACTTTTATCAGACCGAAGGCATCGTGTTAGGTGAAAACGTTAATCTGCGCACTCTTCTTGGAATGCTGGAAATGTTCGCCCGCGAAGTCGCCGGAGCGAAAGAAGTAAAATACGTCCCCGGCTACTTCCCATTCACAGAGCCGTCTGTAGAAGTGCACATCAAGCACCCCGTCCTCGGCTGGTTTGAACTTGGCGGCTCAGGCATCTTCCGCCCCGAAGTAACAGCGAGTCTCGGCGTAAACGTCCCCGTCGCCGCGTGGGGTATCGGTATCGACCGCATGGCGCTGATGGCGCTTGGGTTAAACGACCTTCGCGAGTTGTTCAGCTATGATATTGAGAATGTAAGGTTGAGGAGAGCGAAGGCGGGGTGAACAAACAATTAATATTTCAAACAACAACCTCTTCTTTGTCATTTACAATCCTGACATTATGCGCTTCAAAATGTTCAGCATATCTTTCACCTTCAAACGTATGAATCGGCACAAGATTCTTTGGTTTAACCGTATCTGCCATTTTTTTCAAGCCGTCTAAATCAGCATGAGTGGATGGTAAAGGTCATGAGGTTTTTTTCCAGAGGTTCTCAGCTTTAAAATCTTTGCATGGATCTCCCTTACAATAAATTTTGATTTCCTTATATTCTGGGTTGCCTAATATTAATTTTGTGAATCGGTCATCTTTCTTTTGAGCATTATCAAAACCAAAAATTAATAAAGATACTTTCGAATCAATGCTTTTTGGATGGTTAAAATTTTTATTATAAATATAGTTTAACTCTTCAATGTAAAGTCCATATTCCTCTATTAACTTCTTTCTATGATGTTCTATTTGCTCCTCATATTTTTTTATTTGAGCAACAACACGCGGTGTAGAATTTGACCATAAATCGCTATTAGAAAAATGTTTTGCCTCAACAAAGCGAAGTATTTGCGAATCATTATCATATAACAAAATATCAATGCGATCTTGTTTTTTTCCGTCTTTTTTAAAAGCAATTTCTATGTCAAGAACAAAAATAGATTTACTGACTAAATAAGAGCTATTCTGATAAAGATATGATACTCCCTTAGCTTCCTCGCCGGAATAAAGTTCGCAATTCTTTTTAATACCGTCATAACCTGTAAGAAAAGAAGAAATTATTGGAATTTTATCTAATTGCTCCTGGCTGACATATTCTTCGTTTTCATTAATGCTAAACACAGCCGCATATTTTATATGTGTCTTGAATATATTATTATCAAATTCAAATAGACGGCCGCCTTTATAATAAAAACCGATACGTCCTTCTCTAATTGCAAGAAAAACATCACCCTTCTCACAATCACCTTTCAGTTTTTCTTTCCAAAGACGCTGTTTTTTAAAATATCAATCACAGTTTTTTCTGCGTGACGAACAAATTCCCATTTACTGCTGCTCATACTTTTCTCCTTCAAAGCTAATTTACCTATATTAGCAAATTATATCATATTGAGATTGTTTTTTATATAATATAGAATTGCTTATATGAATAAAAATAAAATCTTTCCTATCGATCGATACGGATACAATTTTATTCCTGCCGAATATCTCCCATCCGGCGCGGATGAATACTGGCTGCGGAACGCCCAACAGGCTGAGCGGTTCTCAAAACAACCCGAAGACTGGCGTAAACTTAAACCTGAAGAAATAGAAATACTGATGAAAAACAGAAACCACTGCCCGAACTGGAATGATTTCCTTGTCAGCGAACCGTTTAATCCTTCGCTGATTCGCGATTCTTGTTTCTACGGCCTTGTGCGCGTCGGCGCAACCAGAAATATTTTACTCAAACATAACGATTTCTGCATACCCGTTGGAATCCGTAACAGCACGATTATCTCATGCGACATCGGCGACGATACAGCGATTCAAAATTGCGCGTATATATCAAATTATATAATCGGCAGTAACTGCATCCTTTCCGAAGTGAATGAATTACAAACAACTAATCACGCAAAGTTCGGTAACGGCGTGATTAAAGACGGTGAAGACGAAGAACTGCGCGTCTGGATCGATGTGATGAATGAAGCCGGCGGACGATCAATCCTGCCGTTTGAAGACATGATTGCCGCGGACGCCTACCTTTGGGCCGCTTTCCGCGACGATACAGCTCTGACGGAAAAATTAATGGAGATTACGCAAAAACAATACGGTCTGATCGTTTATCCTGCAAACGGTCAGACAAGCGACTTTCGCGGCAGCTACGGGGTTATCGGCTCAAACTCGGTTATAAAGAGCTGCGCTATTATTAAAGACACGATGATTGGGGAAGCCTCATACATAAAAGGAGCAAATAAACTTAAAAATCTGACTATCCTCTCGTCAGCAGAAGAGCCGACGCAGATAGGCGAAGGCGTTGAAATGGTAAACGGCATTGTCGGTTACGCCTGTAATGTTTTTTACGGCTCGAAGGCTGTGCGTTTTGTTATGGGCAGAAACAGCAATTTAAAATACGGAGCGCGTCTTATTCACTCTGTGTTAGGTGACAATTCAACCGTGTCGTGCTGCGAGATTCTTAACAATTTGATCTTCCCCGTGCATGAGCAGCATCACAACAATTCGTTTTTAATTGCGAGTCTTATTCAGGGGATGTCTAACATGGCGGCGGCAGCCACTATCGGCAGCAACCACAACAGCCGCGCCAATGACGGGGAAATACGGGCAAAGCGCGGTTTCTGGCCCGGTCTCGCAGTCAGTCTGAAACATTCAAGCGTATTCGCTTCGTATGTGATTATCGCCAAGGGTGAATATCCTGCCGAGCTCAATATTCCTCTGCCTTTTTCGCTTGTAAACAACAATGTTCATGAAAACAGACTTGAAGTAATGCCCGCGTATTACTGGATGCACAATATGTACGCGCTTGAACGCACATCATGGAAAACTAAAAACCGCGATAAACGAAAGGAAAAAATTCAGCGTATCGAAATAGACTTCCTCGCGCCGGACACAGCGGAGGAAATAATCGCTTCTGTTTCGTTTCTTGAAAATTTGCTGAATAACGCGGGTATAACACCGGAAAATATGAATGATGAAGACGGAAACAATATTCGTTTAATTCACTGCAATAACTTTGAAAACAGCAAGCGCGATCAGGTAATTATAAAACCAATTGAAGCTATTTACGCATACCGTCAAATGCTGCGCTATTACGCGATAAAAAAAATCGCCGCGTTTTTTGATGTTCATCCCGAATTGGATTATCAAGGTTTATTTAATTTATTGAATATATCTTCACCTAACGAAAGAATTACAAATTGGGTCAACTTAGGCGGACAAATCGTTCCGGCTTTCCGCGTAGATGAGCTGCGCAAAGAAATCGGCGAAGGCAAATACAAAACGTGGAATGAAATTCACGATGTATACGATTTTTGGGAAAAAGCGTATTCTCTTGATAAATGCAGGCATGCGTGGGCAGTATTGGCGCATCTTCGGAACAATGACAATAAGATAAACGCTGAAACATTCAAAGAAGAACTTGCCGTAGTTCTGGAAATCCGCAACCTGGTAGAACAACAAATCTACGAGAGCAGAGCAAAAGATTACGTTAACTCTTTTAAAAAAGCCACATTCCGCAACACAGAAGAAATGGAGCAGGTGCTTGGTAAACCTGATGATAACGCGTTCATCCGTCTTGTCCGTGAAGATGGAAATATTTTTAAAGAAATGATAAAGAGGGTTAAAACGCGATTGGGTTGAAAATGCAATAATTAATTTTACATGAAAACAATTTAAAATAAATTTAATGTCAACTATTTGCTGGATATGTATACCATTCTCCACAGGTACACCATTAATCCGCAATAATTTTTTTTATAAAAATGTGTGCTGTAAAATATTTGTGGAGGATTTTAAAATAAATAAAATTTATTTCTTTACAGCACACCAGAATCTTTTATTGCGGCGGAGTCCAGGCTCCTACCGCTTTACATTCAAGGGTCTTATCTGCTTTTTCTGTAATCTCATAGATAATTCCCGCTTGAAAATCCCCTTTAAGCGGAGTGCCGGGGCCGGAAGGAGATACACTAGCGCCTTTATTCTCCGCTTGTGAAATACCAAGAGTATGCGTACCAGCCGGTATCCAATACTCACTTTGTCTGCTCATCTCATATGGATTAGACGTCATAGCTGAAAAAACTTTACCGTTAAACGCTGTCATTGCAATTATATTTGCGGTCGAATCTATCGTCTTTATTATCGCTGGAAGTTTTAACGCGGAACCATCACATTCCCATTTACCGTCGTTTAATGTATAAACACCGGCCTGCCTGTTATTTCCATAATAATATGGTGTCAGCGTGTTAAGTGTATTCGTACGGCATTTTATCTCCGCTCCTAATGTAAAGCTGGTAATGGGGTTCTCTGCAAATGCAGATTGACCAATAGAAACATTGCCAGGAATTCTAACATTCGTTAAGTTGTTTCTTGCAAATGCTCTCATTTCAATAGTTCCTAAGCTGTCAGGCAGAATAACGCTAGATAAAGACTTTCCTTCCAATAAACCGACAAATTTACCGCTGCTATCATCCATTTTGATACTAAAGCTAGAACTGCTGATTGCGTAAATCTCATTCCCATCAATCTGTGCCGGGATAACAAGATCCGTGTCTGTTCCAAGATACTTGGTAATGTATACAACTTTTTTACCAATTGACTGTCTTACCGCGTATTCAAACAAACCGTCTTCTGATAATAACGGTGTTGTTTTACAGCCCTGCGCAATCAAGCCTAATGCCAATACTACGGCCGCCGCCGTAAGTATTCCCAACCTTCTTCTTTTCTTTTCCATCTCTCTCTCCATGTAAAAAATTTTTTTTCTGCTCGACGGCAGCAATATTTCCATAATCGAACAAGGCAATTATGAAAATATTCATATTTTAAATCATTACATGATTATATTCATATTGTCAAGGGGTAATCATGAATAGTTTCATATTATTTAAATTATGGGATTCAAGGAAAATCTTAAAGAACAATTAAATTTTACCGGTATGTATGTTAAAGAACTGGCGGCATTGTCGGGGGTTAAAAAGCAGACGATTGACAGCTACTTAAATGTAAACAGTTGTATGCCATCGGCGGACGCCGCTGTCGCAATAGCGAAGGCGCTTGGTGTTTCAGTAGAATTTCTTGTGACAGGCGAGGATGTCAAATATAAAACCGTTCAATACCCCATCGAAGCCAAAATAGTAGCCGAAATTACAGCGCAGATGGAAGAAAAAAACCGAAAAATGGCTGTCGCGATAATTAAGTCTATAAAAAAAACCGAAGAAATAACTTAACGCTAGTACAGTGTTTTAAAATACAATTATTCACTTCTCAGTAACAACTCCAGCTTTTTCGCGTTAACTACCGCCTGCGACTTGGCGTGATTATTAAAAAACAACTGAACAATGCGCGCGCGTTTTAATAATTCACGTATCGGCACGACAAAGCTTTGCAATTCCTCATCACTGTATAAATAATCATAGCGCGTAACGTTATCCCCGTTATACCACATTTGCGCGTTTCTGCCGTGAAAACGAAAATAGGCGATATCGCCTGTTGATATATAATCAAGTTTCATCAGGTTCTTTAAATTGGGGTTGTCTGTGATGCACCATCCGACATTCCTCTCCCGCAGAGCGGCATACACCTGATCGCTCTGCCATTTAGAATTACGCATTTCAACAACAACGGGAATATCAGAGACTTCCCGTAAAAGCAGATCAAGGTGTACCCTTCTTTCTTTTTCGTAATGAAAACTTTCCGGAAATTGAAACAACGCGCATAATAACAGATTTTCTGTTAACAACGGCTCTAACGCTTTTTTAAATTCATACACAAGTAATTTAATTTGACTTGCCTCATAATTATGCGTTAACCCCTGAAAAGCTTTGATGGAAAACATTACCCGTTTCTGCGACCTGTCAATCATGTTTTGCATTTGCGCAGCCGTAGGCATCCTGTAGAAAGTTCCGTTCAATTCAAGGGAATTAAATTGAGAGGCGTAATACTCTAAAAATTTGGCTCTTGCCAGTTTCTCAGGATAAAATAAACCTTTCCATTCCGGATAATCATACCCGCTTGTTCCAAAATACAACTCACCCATATCTCTCATTTTTATCTCTCATTTTTCATTTAACAACAGGTATCTCTCTTATATTGGTGGTATACCTCGGCGACAAATATTCCCGCCTTAACTGCCAAGGCACGGAAGATGACGCTTGCCGTCCGGGAAACGGCCGTTCCACTCCGCAGGCAAGTTTAATTGTACCCCGTCCGTAACGGTTATTGATAGTGTCAAACACGCGCATTAATGGCTCGTTTAATTTTTTAAGACTGTAGCTTGTATCGAATAAATCGAATTGCTGACAATTGTCAAACATAAGGCCGGTAAGCCCGATCATAACTTTTCTGTACTTGTAGTCGGGGCGAAAGATTCTTGTGACGAGTTCGTTCGCGACCGACTGAATTTCCGGCAAATACGCGCTTAAATACGGAAGCTCCGCGGACAGGCTGTTGAAATACTGATCGCCCTGCGCGTACGCGTTAGTCATCAGATAGACGCTGACATATTTGCACGATAAGCCCCCATCCCTCATACGGTGTACGGCTTCCTGTGTGTATTCGGATAGCGCTGTAATAATATCGTTCAAATCAAATACCGGCGATTGAAAGCTGCGTGAAACCATTATTACCTGACGCGGCTTTTCCTCGACTCTGTCAATCGCGGCGATTCCGTTCAGCTCCTGAACAGTGCGATAGCCGTTAATCGTTAAAAATTTTTTTGCCTGAAGAAGCGGATAATTTTTCAGGTCAAGCGCGGTGATAATGCCCTGCCTTTTGAGTAACGCCGTTTTTGAATAACCGATGCCCCAAATATCACCGGCAGGATATTTGCTAAGTTCCGCGTCCTGCGCTTCTTTGTCTAGTTTTTGCCAATCGAAAATACCGCCGCTTTTTTTCGCCAATTTGTTGCATAATTTGGCAAGCGTTTTGTTAGGTGCAATTCCGATAGAGACTGGAATCCCTGTCTCTCTTGTTACGGTTTCCTTTATTTCCAGAGCGGTTACGGTATAATCGGCGTCAAGATCCGGAAAAAAAAGAAAACTTTCGTCGATTGAGTATACTTCCACCTCGGGCGCTAAACGGTTGTAGATCAAATTCATTCTTGATGACATATCGGAGTACAGCGTATAGTTGGAGCTGAAAACCGCGACTTTGTGTTTTTCAAGTTTGTGCCTGACTTGAAAAAAAACATCTCCGCGTTTAAAACCTAATTCCTTACACTCGGCATTAAGAGCGACGATAATACCGTCGTTGTTGCTTAAAACGGCAATCGGAGTTTTGGCGAGGTCGGGGCGAAAAACCCGTTCGCAGGCGGCGTAAAACGAATTTCCGTCAATATGAAATATCATAAAGTTTGATAGATGCCGTAACTACTCCGATTATTTCCGTATCACCGGTTGTCGGAATAATATCATCTTCTCCGTTTGTAAAAATAACTTTGGCGTTTATGCGCGTCATCATGCGGCAGAAAAACTGCCCCTCGTGCCGGATAATTACAATTGAGTTAGGGACAGGTTTTTTTGAGCGGTCAACGACAAGCAGAGCGCCCATCGGTAAACCAAACTGCTCCATATCGCCGCTGTCCAGCCTGAAAAAGTAAGTTGCCGGTCTGTTTTTTACAAGAAGCCTGTTGAGGTCGATATACTGTTCTTCATACCCCTGCGCCGGAGAGGCAAAACCGCTTGGTTTTTGTCCGCTGTTAAATACCATATTTTAATTATACTATACGCGTGTATAGAAGTCAAGATAAAAAACAGACTTTTTTGTTCATTGAAAAATAAATAAACAAATAATATACTAAATTCTGAGGTTTTATGAGGATACTTTGTCCGAATTGCCATACCCGGATAGAAAATGAAAATATAAATGTTGCCGAAAATATCTGCGTATGCCGGTCATGCAATCAATTATACAAATTGTCTGAAATGCAGGATCAGGAAAAAATCGAAGAAACAGAAAATCTACTGCGCAATCCCCCAAAGGGAATTAGTGTAAAAAAAGACAGCGGCAGTGAAATCATAACTATATCCGCAAAATCAAAAAGCGCGGTAATTGTATTACTTTTTGCTTTAATCGCTTCGGGTTTAATCGGTTTTATTTTATCTTTGGTTCTGGCGCAAAAAGCATTTATCATCGTTGCATTTTTAGCGCCGTTTGCATTTATAATAACAGCATTATGGGCGGAAACATTCTTCCTGGCATTTGGAAAGATTGAACTTGTAATAAATCAAAAAGAGCCTGATTATCTCTTTAAGGGCATAGGCGCTATCGGAAAAAAAAATTTTATTGATTGGCCTTCAATAAAAAATATTTCTGAAGTAACAATTGAGACTGACATTACAAGCAGCATGGGAAGAACAAGCGGCGCTCATTCAACCGCAAGGCATACATCCAGATATATACACATTGAAGGAAAAAAATTAATTAAAATAGCTATTAATAATTTAAATAAAGAAAAATCCGAATTACTTGTCAATGTATTAAAATATTACAAAGAAAAAAAATTGATGTTTCAGCAGTTTAAATAGAAATATTATCAATCTGATACCTTGACTTTTAAACAATTCTAATCATTAATTAATAATACTTAAAATCAGGAGAATAATAATGAATAAGAAAAAAGTAATTGGATTAACTTCTTTACAGACAATAACATTTATTTTATGCGCAGCGCTGATTTCATGCGCGCCTCAGACTGTTAAAGACGCCGACGGAAATTTCACGGTCGCGGGAGCGGGAAAAGCCAAGTATGTCTTTTTGTTTATCGGCGACGGTATGGCAATGCCTCAGGTTACCGCAGCTGAAATATTTTCCACAGCGCGCGCGTCAAATGATATAGAACTTACCAAATTAGGATTTTCACAGTTTCCTGCCGCGGGAATAACCGCAACTCATGACGCCGGATCATTTATAACAGATTCTGCTTCCGCGGGAACCGCAATCGCGACAGGGAATAAAACGTTAAACGGTATTATCAATATGAATCCCGAAAAAACTGAAAATTATAAAAGCATCGCGCAATACGCAAAGGAATCGGGAAGGAAAGTCGGCGTTATTACTACAGTGACATTAAATCACGCAACCCCTTCCTGTTTTTACGGCTCTGCCGTGTCACGTAACGATATGTATACTCTCGCTGTACAGGCCGCGAACAGTAATTTTGACTATTTCGCGGGCGGCGCTTTTCAGCAAAGAACCGGCAGAAACAGGGATCAAACTGACGCAATTGAAATAGCGAAAAACAACGGATATACGTATATTGATACAAAAGCGGAATTTGACGCCTTAAAACCGGGTGCGGGAAAGGTAATCGCAATCAGCGAAAGTTTGCAGGAAGGTGAAACTATGCCATATGAAATCGACAGAAAACCCGGCGAAGTTTCACTTGCGGATTTGACAAGAAAGGGAATCGAACTGCTTGATAATCCAAACGGTTTTTTCATGATGATAGAAAGCGGAAAGATTGACTGGGCGGGACACGCAAATGACGCAGGCACGATTATTCACGACATACTTGCGCTGGATGAGGCAGTCAGCGCGGCTGTTGAGTTTGCCAAGAAAAATCCTAAAAACACGCTCATCGTTGTTACAGGCGATCATGAAACAGGCGGTATGACAATCGGTTTTGCCGGAACTCAATACGACACATACTTTGACAAGATTGCCGCGCAGACAAGATCGTATGTTTCTTTTAACGAAGAAGTTATAAAACCTTACAAAGACAGAGTTTCTTCTTCCGGACAGCTTGCTGATCTGCTTCCAGCGATCAAAGAATCATTCGGCATTGATTTTAATTCGCTGACAGCACAGCAGAAACAGCAGATTGAGTTCGCGTTCCAGCGCACTATGGGAAATGATCAAGTCCGACCCTTCGAAGAAGATCAATATTTGCTATACGGCGGATATGAGCCGCTTACAGTAAAATTGACTCAAATATTGAATCAGACTGCCGGTATCGGCTGGACAAGTTATTCGCATACAGGCCTTCCCGTTACAACTTTCGCAAGCGGAACGCACGCGGAAATATTCGGCGGTTATTACGAC
>Ga0209755_10009460_pt1 | contig 10299 bp, 11 predicted proteins | sample TergutCo191P1_FD_187301 | JGI IMG/M metagenome (GOLD analysis project Ga0209755, IMG submission 187301) | Cornitermes sp. P1 segment gut microbial communities from Petit-Saut dam, French Guiana - Co191P1 (SPAdes) (version 2) | ecosystem: Host-associated > Arthropoda: Insects > Digestive system...
TTTTACAATAAAAAGAGCAATTTCTTCATAAATACTTGACTAAATTGTAAATGAATGGTATATATATAGCAGTGAATGGTATTAAGAATCAGCATCTAAGTGATGTACCGTGTGATGCTTCGTTGGAAGTATCTGAAATTCTAAAAATATCTCGTTTATTAAGACCGAAAGACCAGGTAGATTTACTTATTTGGGTTAATTTAGCATATGCGGCTGAGAACTCTGTTCGGAAATCTTTAGGTTTGAAATCAAGATAGATGATACGCCTTCATTGAATTCACAGGAGTATTTCTGTAAAAAAAAATTTAAAAGGAGAAAAAAATGAAAAAATTATCAGTGATTTTTCTGGCAATGATGTTTGCTTTTAGCGTTATTGGATGTGATGAAGACAAGGGAAATGAGAACAATGGAAATGGAGAGAATTGTGACAACAACGGAAGCAATGACAACAATGGAAGCAATGACATTAACTGGAACAATGAAGCAAATGGAACTCTTACTGTGATTAATAACACAAGTAAGGATATGGTTCTATTCCAGGGTCAAACTCCTTCAGCAAAAAATATTTTAGGCGGCGTAAAAAGATTAAGCACAAAGACCTTTGATATTTCTGATGATGTTGATGATTTTAATATTGGCGGTTATATGATTCTTCGCGGTATTTCTCTCGATGAGTATAATGCAAATAAAACAAATTTAACAAAAGCAAAAATTGAATATTCTGCAATGGCTACTTATGGTCAGGGAAAGAGATTCAGAAGCGATATTAATCCTAACCATATCGGCGATTTTGCTTATCGTGCAACAAATATCGGACGTATCGGAATTGAGTTAAGAAAAGACGGACCTGACGGTGATAAAGTTGGTTATATTCCTTCATTGGGCAGCAATGTAATGTTGTATGCAGACAGCTCCGAAGGTTTTTCTCTCTTTCCGGTTTATGTTTATTATAATAGAACTAACGGACAAGTTACAACTTTAAAACCTGCAAGTCAAGTTGAAAGTGTCGGCGTTTCTCCAAAACCTGCAACAGGTAATAGTATTCAATCGTATATATTTCCAATTGATGAAGGCGCGACATGGGACAACATTAAAACAGGACTTATCTCGCCTGTGGCCTATGTTACTATTACTAACAATGTTCCAAATCAAAGCGCGCGTGTTACCATTGCAGGTTCAAATAGATTAAAGAGTCAGAATGGTTATGATTCAATTGGTTCAGGTGAAACTTTAACATACGAAATTAAAAGTACTGATACAGGATCATTGTGTAATATAGTTATGCAGTATTATAACGGCGCGTTAAATGTTCAAATATTAAAAGATGCTGCTTCACCTACCATTAAAAATGGTTTTGATTATACCGTTACAATTACCGGTTCAGGTGAAAATGCGAGTGGTTACAGTAATACGTTTACTGAAAGTGCTACGGCTCGTGATTTAAGCGGTCAGATTGAATCTTTATAAACTCTCTTCTTTTTCTGTTCGGTTTATTTAAACCGGACAGTTTATAATAATTTATAAGGTAATCATGTATGAATAGAAATCCTTTTTACATTTTTATTGTATTAACATGCTTGTTCATGTTTGCATGTTCTAATGATGATAATTCAAATAATAATGGTAATAAAAATAACGATAATAATAATGTAAAAATCGGAAAAGTTACTTTTTTTAATGAATCCAGTTATTCTGTTATAATTCATCAGGATGCTTTTAGCGGTCCTGTTTTACTGGAATTAAACGCTGGACAAACTAAAAATGTTGAAGTTCGTACAAGCGATAATCATGGGGTAGGTTCAGTTTTTTCTATTGAATATCTCTACCGTATTAACGATGGTTTTGATACTGAAAGCGGTGAGGTAATTGCCAGCGGTATCGATCCAAATGTTCAAATTAACAGGGTTATAGAAGAAAATAAATCGTATACTATACAAATTCCTCAGCCAAAAAATCTTGAGTTTCAATCAGCTTTTGTTAAAATACTTAATTCTGCAAGTTTGCAGTTTGAATTCCGTTATCTTGGAAATGTTTTTAAACAAACAGGAAACGGTAACATTCCAGTAGCTCCCGGTAAAACAGGCGTTTATAAACTTGAAGGAATACCATCGGGAGGAAAAATAATTAAAGATCATCAAGTTGTAACTACATTCCAAACAACTGCCATTCCTGAATGGAATGCAATGAATGGTTTTATATATAGCTTTACTTATGACGGCAGCTCGGTTGTTCAAAGCGGACTTCCGCAGTCAATTGTATTTAAATAAAGGAGTATACAAATGAAGAAACTTTTAACATTATTCGCAATTTTAGCATTGCTATTTACAGCTTGTGATAATAAAGAAAATAATAATGATGATATTATCGGTACATGGATTGGTAATTATGGATCCGGTAATACAGGAGAGTTAACGCTTAGTATAGCAGGTGATGGCAACTGGATTTTACGATTCAAAGATACGACAAATAGTACACCTAATTCATATGAAGGATCCAAATGGAATAGAAGTGGAGACAGTATTACTTTTGAATATTATACAGGTAGTAAGTTATTAGCTTCAATTACAGGAAATAAATTAATCTTAACTATTAGTTCAAATTTTACATCAGGAAATTTATTACCAAGTTCTATAGAACTCACAAAAAGCGGTTCAGCAGAAAATGTTGGAAGTACTTCTTTAAAAATTAAAAATGAATCGTCAAAAACACTTTATGACGTTTTATGGTCAAATGTATCTTTTTCTGATAAATTTTCAGATTTTAACGGAACATGGACAGGAACATATTTGCAAAATGCTAATCACCCTGCGGGTGAAATTGAAGTAGAATTAACCGAATCTTCATGGACTTTTGTATTCAGAGATGAAAATAATGTAATAGAAACATCCAGTGGTAAGTTAGGAAAAAGAACTGGTAATACTCAATTAATTATTGATCCATTTTACACTAGTAATAGTTATGGATTAGATACAACTATTTTCTATTGTGGTAATATTTCATTATCAGGTAATAAGTTAATTATTAATTTAACTACTACCGCTGCTTATACATCTAGTTATTATTTTCCTCTTTTAAAAAGACGTGAGACATATGAGCTTACAAAGCTTGGTGATGCGTTTAAATCAGGTACAAACATGACAAAATCAGTAGAAACTGGTTCAGGCTATATATTCTTTAAAGTGGATACAACAGCTTATCGCACTCAATCTGTTTTAATTATTGAAAAAGATAAGAACGAAGAATTTACTTTTAATGACTATACAGTTGTTGTTAATGTTACTGATGCTGGTGTAGTAAAAACACTGGGTGAATTGTAATACAAAAGAATTAAATGAGTAAAATTTTGAAAGAAATATTTATATTGTTTACTTTAATTTTATCAATATTTTTTACAAGCTGCGAAGAACCAAATAAATACGGTGATTTTGGCAAAAAAGGACAAGGCGGCGGATTTATCTTTTTTTCTGAAGGTGGGCAATTTAAAGAGTGCAGCGGTGAACTTGGCAGAAGTACATGGTATGTGGCAGTAACAACAGCCAATGATTATAGAGGCGGAGGGTATAGCGATTGGAGATTACCAAACAGAAGCGAGCTTGATTTAATTTATAAAAATCTTAAGAAAAATAATCTTGGAGGTTTTTCTGAAAGTGATTATTGGTCATCAGAATCATATAGTTCTACAAGTAGTACCGCATGGTATTTTGATTTTTATTATCAAGTTGAAAGGACTAGAGATAAGACAAATACAGCAGGGGTTCGCGCTGTACGTTCGTATCCGAATGAACCTGAGAGTAAAGCAAATCTTTTAATAAAAAATCAATCATTCACAGAAATTACAGATGTTATTTGGCAAGGCGTTAGTTTTGCCAATAACCAATTTGAAAATTCTATTAAAACAGGTACATCTGCCAGTAATAGTGTAGAAGAAGGAGCGAGTTATATTTTTTTTAAAAGGAAATCAAATCCAATTACGGCAAGAACAAATGATTTAATTATTATTGAAAAAGACAAACAAGTTGAGTTTACTTTTACAGATAATACTTTAATTGTAGAGGTTAATAACACACAAAATAACGGAACGCTGGGAGCATTAAACAGCACCGTTGTCTGGTGGGATGACGCAGAAGGAGAAATGCAGCCATATTACGAAGCCAGAAGTCTTGTCTGCTATTATGAAACAGGTGGTAAATATAACAGCGGTACTTTAGGTAATTATTTTTATGAACCTAAAAATGGTAAAAAATCTATAGCTATTGGTAGAGAAAATACGGCTTTATTACATTTAAAAATAGATTTAAAAAAGGAAGCAAAATTGTCATTTTGGTATGCTAATAAATATTATGGCACAACAGGAACTATATTTAAAATAAATAATATTGAAGTAAGGAAATGGACAACTGACGTTAACTGGTCTTTTATGGAATTTAATTTAGAACCGGGAGTTAATGATTTAATATGGGAAAAGAAGGATGGTGGTGCTAGTTCTTATCGTTATCTTTCCCTTGACGATCTTTTAATTTATTACACAGAGTAAGATTAGATTCCAAATAATATTTATAAAGCAAAAGCTTTTTTTCTCGTATCATTTCACTGATGATGTCAGAAGGTGATTTATGTGTAGATTCAGATTTTACTCGAAGCCAAGTCGATGATACGTCATTTAAAATAATAACATTTCCTTTGTGCTTCATAAAAAAACCGCTTTTCCCGTCGCCGGTTACTTTTGGCGGGTTCTTTGTTACCTGTTCATCAAGAGCGTCAGTTTCTTCATCTGTCATTTATTTCAATACAAACAATTTTCATGGAAATGTAAATCATAATTTTAAAGATAAACAAGGAATATTCTATTAAAAAAGAAGACTTCTCGCAAAGTAGCAAAATCACAAAGAATTTGGTATACAATCCTCCTTCAAACCTTCGGTTTGCGGATCCGTGTGAGGCTTCTTCCGATTATCCTTCCGAATCTTCCTCTACTTGACAATTTCCTATACTAAGTTAAAATTACCCTATGAAAATATTGTTTGATTCCGGGATAGATATTGATATGCATTGGATATGGCTGGGACTTGCGATAGTTTTAGCGGTAATCGAAGGGCTTACACTGGGTCTAACAACCATCTGGTTCGCTATTGCGGCTCTTATTATGATTTTTGTTTCATTTTTGCCCATCCCTCTGCTTTTCCAATTGCTAATTTTTACGGCAATTTCTGCGGTTCTGCTGTTTTTTACGCGCCCAATCGCTATTAAAAAATTTAAGGTAGGAAGAGTAAAAACAAATGTTGACAGCCTGATTGGGAAACACGCTCTTGTTACAAAACAGATTACAGAGTTTGACAGGGGAGAAGTAAAACTGAACGGTCAGATTTGGTCGGCAAAAACAGAAGACGGCGCTACAATTACAGAAGGAACCAAATGCGAAGTAATACGAATAGAAGGCGTTCAAGCAATTGTAAAAATTTTTAATGAAAACTCAGCCGAAAAACCGGCAGAACAAAATACAAATTAATAGGAGATGGAATTATGACAGTAATTATTATTTTATCGTTTTTTGTTTTAATTTTGATTATATCTAACGTAAGGATCGTTTCACAGTCAAACGCTTATGTTTTAGAAAGAATAGGAGCTTATAACACAACATGGGCTACAGGCATCCATGTAAAGCTGCCGTTCTTAGACAGGATAGCGGCTCGCGTAACGCTCAAAGAACAAGTGGCGGATTTTGCTCCTCAGCCTGTTATTACAAAAGACAATGTTACAATGATGATCGATACAGTTATTTTTCTTCAGATAACAGATCCTAAACTTTACACCTACGGCGTAATTAATCCTTTTAACGCGATAGAAAATCTCGCGACAACAACTTTAAGAAATATTATCGGTGAACTTGAGCTTGACGATACTCTGACAAGCCGCGACATGATCAACAATCGTATGCGTCTTGTTCTTGATGAAGCGACAGACCCCTGGGGTATAAAAGTAAACCGAGTTGAAGTTAGAAACATTACACCGCCCAAGAGTATTCAAGAAGCAATGGAAAAACAGATGAGGGCGGAACGTGAAAGACGCGAGTCAATCTTAAAGGCTGAAGGCGAAAAACAGTCCGCTATACTTGTGGCCGAAGGGCAAAAAGCGTCCGCCATTTTAAAAGCTGAGGCGGAAAAAGCCGCGGTTATTCTGCAGGCAGAAGCTGCTAAAGAAGCGGCAATCCGCGAAGCAGAAGGTGAAGCGCAAGCCATTCTCAATGTGCAAAAGGCGACAGCGGACGGTCTTAACATGCTAAAAAGCGTAAATGCCGATGATCCTCTTATTAAATTAAAAAGCCTCGAAGCTCTGCAAAAAGTCGCCGACGGTCAGGCAACAAAGATAATTATACCGTCAGAGATACAAAATTTAGCCGGTTTGGTAACAAGTGTAGCCGAGCTAGTTAAAAAATAAAAATATGTTATAATACCAGCATGGTAAACATTGCTTTTACTGGCGGAGGGACAGGGGGGCATATTTATCCGGGACTCGCGGTTGCGGCGGAATTAAAAACTCTGCTTGCCGGTCGTGAGTTTCGTTTATTCTGGATTGGTTCCTCCGCAGGCATGGATCGTTCTCTTGTAGAGGAAGCAGGGATAGAATTTTACGGCGTGCCGAGCGGGAAACTCAGGCGGTATTTTTCTCTGCGGACAGTTTCCGATTTTTTTAAAATAATAGCGGGTTTCCTCGCGTCACGAAGAATTCTTAAAAAGCAAAAAGCGGATATCCTTTTTTCTAAAGGCGGCTTTGTAAGCGTACCTCCCTGCGCCGCCGCTTCTTCTTTGCGAATACCTGTTTTTACCCACGAATCCGATTTTAGCCCTGGGCTCGCGACAAAAATAAATTTGCGTTTTGTGCAGCGCACTAAAGGAAAAATATTTACAGCTTATGATGATACTGTAAAATATTTTCCAAAAAAAACGCGAGAATGCGCGCTTGTTACCGGAAACCCCGTACGCGGAATTTTCAAAACAGCCGATGCAGCAAAAGGCAGAAATTTCTTAAATGTTGAAAAGGACGCGCGAATCATTTTGGTACTCGGCGGAAGCCAAGGCGCGGCTGAAATTAACGATCTTATCCGTGCCGCGCTGCCGGGTCTTACTGAGATTTACACAATTGCGCATCAAACAGGTTCCGCTCATGAATGGGATGTTAAGGAAAGCGAAAAATATAAACCTTTTCCCTATATTAAAGAAGAGCTGCCTCATGTGATGGCGGCGGCAGAAATTGTAATGGGAAGAAGCGGCGCCGGGATTTGGGAGTGGGCAGTTTTAGGTAAACCCATGCTTCTTATTCCGTTAAGGAGCGGCTCAAGAGGGGATCAGGTAGAAAACGCGCGCTTTTTTCAGGAAGCCGGAGCCGCGCAAGTGTTAGGTGAAAATCCTACGCCGCAGGAGATGATGTTTGCCGTTACTTCTTTTGCCAATGACGCGCAAAAAAGAGAAGCTATGGCAGCTGCCTCCGCTAAAATTGGAAACAGAGACAGCGCTAAATTAATTGCAAGTATTTTATTTGAGGCAGCAGGAGGCAGCAATTGAGCTTTTCTGTAATGGATTTTATATTTGTCATTCTTGTCGGGCTTTTTATGATCCGCTGTTATCTTAAAGGTTTTATTAATGAAATATTATCTATGGCCGCTTTATTTTTTGGATTTCTTGTCTCTTTATTATTGTACAAAAACGCCGGCGAACTTTTAAAAAAAGAATTTTGGCCTGAAATGAATGTTATCCCTTTTGTAGCGGCTTTTATAGGTTTATTTGTAATTGTGTACATTATAATAAAAATAATAGAAAAAATGCTTACAAATATAATCGATAAAATTAATCTTAGTGATGCTGACAGTTTTTTAGGAATTATTTTCGGGTTTGCGGAAGGCATTGTAGTTGTAAGTCTTGTACTTTTTGTTTTAAAAGTTCAGCCTTTATTTGACTCAAGCGAAATTTTATCCGGCAGTCTTTTTGCCAAAGTTTTACTTCCTTTTATTACCGGAACGGAAAAAAATATATTACAGCTTGCAGTACAGCTTTTGCAAAAGGCCGGTTTATATGTTTGAAAATATTATTGAACAAGGCGCTGTGCTTCAATTACGTGATGATATTTTTTCCGGAAGAAACGCGCCAAGTATGTTGTTTTATGGTCCGCCCGCGTCAGGAAAGGGCAGCGCTGCTCTTGAACTTGCGAGAGTTTTATCCTGCGAAGAACCTGAGTTAAAGCAGCGCGGTGAATGGAAATGTTCATGCCCTTCATGCAGACAGCATCGTTTTTTACAGCACGATGATTTATTAGTTCTTGGGAAAAAATCTTTTGCTTGTGAAATAGCGGCGTGCCGTTCAGCCTTTTTAAAAACCAGCGAAAACGCTAATACAAAGTTATTATTTTTCCGTTCTCTTAGAAAATTAATGCTTCGTTTTTCTCCTGTCCTAATGGAAGAAGATCAAAAATTGGCAAAATGCGCTTCTGTTTTGCAGTCTTTAGATGAAAAGCTAAGCGAATATTTAGATCTTTCTGATGTACCGGAAAAATTATGCGATGCTCTTGTTAAGGACGCGCTTAGTTTAGAGGACGACGGTTTAAGCGCTAATATTCCAATTGGACAAATAAGGAGCGCTTCATACTGGTGCCGTCTTGCTCCTGTAGGGAAAAGAAAAACGCTAATAATAGAAAACGCGGAAAACATGAGGGATGAAGCGCGTAATTCACTTTTAAAATTATTGGAAGAGCCGCCGCCTTCTGTGAGCATTGTTTTAACCGCGCTTAGGCGCGAGGCGATTATGCCGACTATTCTTTCTCGGCTTCGACCGTATCGCTTTTTAAAAAGAAGCGAAGAAAGCGAAAAAGAAGTGATACGCAGGGTGTTCTTCGGCAGCGGTTCCGCTTTGAATGAATACCTGGATTCGTTTACAACACAAGGCGCTGATAAAACAGAGGCGCTCGCTGCATGGTTTATTGTGTCTTTGGCGCGGATTGCTTCGGTGGATCATAAAAAAAGAGCTTTAAACGGCAGTCTTCCAGCTATTATTAACGCGTTAGGTGAGCGTTACTCGCCAATAGCCGAAAAAGCCGGGTTTGAGCGCTGTTTAAAAAGCGCAGGCGTAATTAAAATTATTCTTGCGCAAAGTAAAAATTTTGAAGAAGTTTCTTTTTCGCGCTTTTTAAAATTATGTCTTGATATGACAGGAGCAGTTACCCGCGCGTCGGGCGACCCTGGTTTTATCGCATATAACGATATGTTTAAAAAATATGTAAACGAAGCTGTTACGGCTGTTGATGTGCTGAATATTAATTCCGGTTTAGTTTTAGAAAAACTTTTTTATAATTTAAAAAAATCGCTTGCGGAGAAATCATATGGTTGATTTTTTCAGGCGAGCGTTAAAAAAACTTGACAAGCTCAATGACGAGCAGCGCCGTGAATTATTGGTATCCGCTGTCGAAGAAATAGACCTTTTTAAAAATGTTTTAGATTCTATAGAAATGGGTATTCTTGTCTGCGACGAATCTAATAATTTAATAATGGTTAATAAATGCGCGCAGCGTCTGGTACCCATGAATTATATAGAAGGCGTAAAACTTCGTTCCGCCATTACGGATGAAAAAATTGTAAATACATTTAAAGAAAAAATATTAAACCGCGAGAAGGTAACAAACAAAGAAATTGATGTAATGAATCTTGGAAGGAAAAGGCTTCTTTCTGTTAATATAGTTCCATTGGTTAGGAATAAGCGCATAACAGGCACCTTAATTTACATAGAAGATATAACAGAAAAAAGGAAAGGGGAGGCTAGGCTGCGGAGAGCCGAAAACCTCGCAAGCCTTACAACTCTCGCGGCTGGCGTCGCGCACGAGATTAAAAACCCCTTAGGTTCTATTTCCATTCATCTGCAATTATTGCAAAAAGCGCTCGCCAAAAAAACAAAACCTTCAGATAACGCGGATAACGCGGCGGATCCTCCGCTTGATAAATATTTTAATGTTATAAAAGAAGAAGTAGACAGGCTCAATCATATAGTTGTCGATTTTCTTTTTGCCGTGCGTCCTATGAATCTTGAGTTACGCGAAGAAAATATCAATAATATTATTTCACAGATAATGGAGTTTGTGAGTATAGAGATGGAACAGTCAAACATCATGTGTCTTTTAGAACTGGACGAAAATGTTCCTGAAATTCAAATTGATGAACGCTATATGAAGCAAGCTCTTTTAAATTTAATAAAAAACGCGCAGGCAGCAATGCCCACAGGCGGTGTATTTACAATTTCTACTAAATGCGTAGATAATGAA
>Ga0209755_10009461_pt1 | contig 10298 bp, 3 predicted proteins | sample TergutCo191P1_FD_187301 | JGI IMG/M metagenome (GOLD analysis project Ga0209755, IMG submission 187301) | Cornitermes sp. P1 segment gut microbial communities from Petit-Saut dam, French Guiana - Co191P1 (SPAdes) (version 2) | ecosystem: Host-associated > Arthropoda: Insects > Digestive system >...
AATATCAACAGGGCTTACAAATAAGTAATCACCATTATATAACCCTCTTTCTTTTGTTGACGGTGTAGAGCCTGTAACAATCTTCGCAACCTCCCCCAACTTCCGCTGTACCCAATCGTCAGTGATCAATAACACTGTTGTAGAAAACCCCAATTAACACCCCCCGCTCAAAAGGGTAAAACTTGACTTACAAAAAAAACTTCTCATAAGGCGTGTGCGTAAGACTCTACCGATTCCAGAAAGGTAAATCACTTACGCGGTTAATTTTATGAGTGGTCATCTTTGACGCATACTTTGGCATGGCATTACGTCATATACCGCCGGAAGAGTATCACACACGCCTTAGGAGTAATAAATTACTGGAACAATTTTTAAACAAAAAATTTACTAAGAATTTTTACCTTTATAGTAGAAAAAACTTGATCTATAAAATGAATTAATAATAAAAAAAGCAGGCTGCGCAAATCCCTTTCAGGGGCATCAAGAGGGGAACCTTCGCCTGTCTGCGACAGGCTCGGTTGAGGTTTCGGCGTGGATCACGTACAATGCCACACCAAAGTGTGCGTTGTAGATGGCCACTCATATAATTGACCGTGCAAACGGTCTACCTTACTGACCCTGACAGGGATTTGCGCAGCCCACCCCACGTTTAATAATTATTGAATATTCCGTGTATCAAGTTTAGCCAAAACAGACGGGATATGTTGTGAATCCTTGGGTATTAACCCCTCAGCACGAAAAAATTACAAAATGCCATAAAATTTCCTGTATAAGCGGTATTTGTAGTTCTTTATATGGTAATTTTCGCTTTTATATAATAAAAAAATATAATTCTCTAATATTTTGACACAATTGTCATATAGCATTATAATGTGGTAAGATAATAATTATTTAATCCGCCTGAAAAACAGTGTCTGCCATAAATAATTAATAATTGGCAGATTTCCTGGAAAAACGGCATTTTCGCAGTTTTGGGGCGGGGAAATATACGGACAAAAGTCCGCGGTCTGTCCGGTAAGCGGCCAGTTTTAAGGACAGACACTAATTGGTAATACTGTTAAATCAGAAAATCGAATTAGGAGAACCAAAAAATTGAAGACCATTTTTGTAGTAGACGACAACACTGTAAACCTTATAACGGCCGATGAAGCTTTATCAGAGCAATACAATGTAATAACGCTTGCCTCAGCGTCTACCATGTTTGATTTTCTGAATACTACCATGCCTGATTTAATTTTGCTGGACATTATGATGCCGGACATTGACGGATTTGACGCTCTAAAACGCCTGAGAGCCGATGCGCGTTACGCGGAGATTCCCGTTATTTTCCTGACAGGCAAGAGCGATGCCGCCACAGAAGCTCTCGGTTTTGAGATGGGGGTCATCGATTTTATTTCCAAACCGTTTTCAAAACCGGTTCTCATAAACCGTATAAAAACGCATCTGCATATTGAGGATATTATTCATGAACGGACAGCTACAATACGCGAACAAACCGAAGCGTTAAAACAGCGGACGGAGAAACTGCTGCGGTTACAAAACAGCATTACATCTGTTCTGTCCAGAATTGTGGAAAATCGCGACAAGCTGACAGGCGAACATATAGCGCGTACTACAGGATATATAAAAATAATATTGGAAGCCATGATTGAGAGGGGCGTATATTCTGAAGAAATGAAAAACTGGGATTTGGATGTTGTCATATCATCCGCGCGCATGCATGATTTGGGGAAAATTACGGTTACCGATTTAATCCTGAATAAACCTGAAAGACTGGCTGATGATGAATTTGATATAATAAAAACTCACGCGGCGGAAGGTGAAAAAATAATTGATGACATAATAAGTGAATCCGGTGATGAAGCGTTTTTGCAGAACGCAAAACTGTTCGCAGGCTACCATCATGAATGGTGGAACGGCACAGGATATCCGCACGGATTAATGGGGATAAGTATACCTTTACAGGGGCGCATCATGGCAATTGCGGATGTATACGACGCTCTTGTATCAGAACGTTCATACAAGAAAGCGTTCGCTCATGAAAAAGCTGTGGAAATCATCCTTGAAAACAAGGGAGTACAATTTGATCCGAAAATTGTAGAAGTATTCCAGGAAGTAAACGGCTTGTTCAAGAAGGTTAAGGAATGTCAGTAGACAGCGATAAGGTAATAAATAAACAAATCACCAAAAAATTTTCCTTCCCGTTAATTATTCTGACTGCCGGCTGCTGTCTGGTCGTTCTTGTTATTTACATACTGCTTTTCAACAGGGAACTGCACAACGCCATGTACAGGTATACCGATGTCGCGGCAATGGTAACGGCTCATGAAATTGAGAATTTAAAATCAAACGGACGAATCGCGGCAATGGGGATAGCCAATGATCCCGGTTTAAAAGAAGCGATTATAAACAATGACCGCGAACAAATTATCAGAACGATAAACATTTTAAGGGTAATAGCGCAGGTAGACTACTGCTCTGTACTGGATAAAGACGGCATTGTCATCGTAAGAACTCATGAACCTGATATTTACGGCGACAGCCTCGCGCATCTTCCTCATGTAAAAACAGCGCTTGAAGGCAAAAGAGAGGCTTATGTCTCACATGGCGTAACCATAGACATGGGCGTTTACGGCGGCGCGCCCATACGCGATGATGAAATGAACATAATCGGCATTATTTCGCTGGGATTCAGGCTGAGTAATCATAAATATGTCAACGCGATGAAAAAACTAACAATGTGCGAGATCAGCATTTTTAGTTATGACCAAAGAATCGCCACGACTATCCTTGAAAAGGATGATCCATACAACACGGCAATGAAACTGCCGGAATACATAAGCAAAGCAGTTCTGGCCGGAAACCCATACTCCGGCAGCAATAAAATAGCCGGAAGAAACGCAATTGCCAAATATTTCCCAATAATGGGCGCAGATAATGAAGCGGTTGGAATGATAGGCATAGGTTACTATACGGCTGAAGACATGAATAAAATACTGCTTTTCGCCATACTCGGAATTCTTATAACATTTATTACGATTGCGATTTGCATATTTCTGGCAAGATTTATAATGAAAATCGTTGAACGCCATTTAAGCGGCATGATGAATGAAGTGCGTAAATCGGATGAAGCGGCGCGTATCGCAATTGAAGAAAAAAACATGCATGCCAATATAGTAAATATCATGAACAGCCTGGATATTATGATATTTATTAATGATCCTGAAACAAGTGAAATCCTTTTTATGAATGAGAGCATGAGACAGCAATACAATATCAAGGAAGATCCACGCGGAAAAATTTGTTATAAAATCCTCAGGGAAAGACATAATGAAAGATGCCACTTCTGTCCGTGTTTCAAGCTTGATATAAATCCCGGCGGCGTAATGATCTGGAATGAGTATATTCCCTCGATGAACAGCACCTACCGCAGGGTTGACAGATATATTAACTGGCCAAACGGAAAAACGGTTCATCTGCAGCACTCTTTTGACATAACGGAACTTATTGCCGCAAAAGAATCCGCCGAATTAAGCAATCGCTCAAAGGGATTTTTTCTCGCCCAGATGAGCCACGAAGTACGCACGCCAATGAATGTGATTTTGGGAATTTCAGAAATTCAACTGCTGGATAAAACGCTTTCACCCACCGCCGAAGAAGGATACAGAAAAATTTATGAGTCCGGCAGATTATTGATAAATATTATGAACGACATCCTGGATTTTTCCAAAATTGACGCGGGCAAACTGGAAATAGTCTGCGAAAAATATGATATACCAAGTCTAATAAACGATGTTATTCAACTGAACCGTCTGCGTTTTAAAAATAAACTAATCACTTTTAAAATCAATCTGGATGAGAATACGCCGAATGAGCTGGTGGGCGATGAACTCCGCATAAAGCAAATATTGCATAATCTGCTTTCCAACGCTTTTAAATATACGGAAGTCGGCGAGGTTGAGCTTTCGGTCTACGCGCAGGACGGGCAAAATGATGAAACCGTATTAATTGTTTTCTGCATAAGGGACACCGGACAGGGAATGTCCGAGAATCAGATATCAAGGTTATTTGATGAATACACGCGCTTTAATATGGACACTAACCGCAGTATCTCCGGCACTGGTTTAGGCATGAGCATAACAAAACGCCTTATAAGCATGATGGATGGAGTGATTACTGTAGAAAGCAAACCTGGCGAAGGATCGTTATTTACAGTGCGCCTGCCCCAGACCCGCTGCACAGACGCCGTTTGCGGAAGTAAAATCGCGAAAAATTTAAGGGAATTCAATTTCCGCAGCATGTCGCAGCAAAAAGATTCAGGAATATCATACGAGCAAATGCCGTACGGAAAAGTTTTGGTTGTAGATGATGTGGAATCGAATCTGCTTGTTGCGAAAGGGCTTCTGTTACCGTACGGGCTGCGCATCGACACCGCTAAAAGCGGTTTTGAAGCAATAGAAAAAATAGAAAGCGAAAAAAGTTACGATATTGTATTTATGGATCACATGATGCCCAAGATGGACGGTTTAAAGACTACAAAAGCATTACGCGCCATGGGTTATACGCACCCAATTGTCGCCTTAACAGCGAACGCTGTTGTAGGGCAGCAGGAAATGTTTATGGCGAACGGGTTCGACGGTTTTATTTCCAAGCCAATTGATACGCGCGATCTGAACAATATATTGATTGAATTCATACGAAACAAAAAAAATAACGGTGAAAATGAATTTAAAGAAACCAGGATCATTTACAGAAGCGATGAAATAGCGGCGGCTACGGCCCTGGATATAAAGAACGCTGTTACTGTGCTGGAGGACATTTTGCCGGACATAAAAACAGAGGGCAGCGAAAACATGGAATTATTCATTACAACAGTTCACGGAATGAAAAGCGCGTTGTCAAATATAGGAGAAAATACGCTCGCAAGCCTGGCGCTCAGGCTGGAACAGGCGGGGAACAGGAACGATATCGCCGTGATAAGATCCGAAACCACGGAATTTATAACAATGCTTGCGGCATTGGCGGATAAAATAAAACAATCAAACCAAAAAGACAATGAGGAGGTTCCTCCGGAAATTTCCCCGGCTGATAAGGATTTTCTGCTGGAAAAGCTGAACATAATAAAAGCATCGTGTAAAGAACTAAACATCAAAGACGCCAAAACAACGCTTGTAGGCATTAAACAAAAAACATGGTCATATAAAATAAATGAAATGCTGAATGAAATCTCTGTGTATATAGTGCGCGGCGAACTCGCCAAAGCAGAAGGCGCGGTAGACAAGTTAAAAGAAATACTTTTTTCGGAGAAGGATAAAGAAAATGATAAATAAATCCGCTGCAGTTTTGGGTATCATATTTATAATAATTTGCGTTTTACCAGTCCATGAGCCTGTTTACGCGCAGACAGGAAACGAGGCAGAACTTCCTGTAGTCAAGGTCGCTTTCAGCGATGATCAATCGATTATTTCAGAACGTGTAATGCATGAAGCGTTAAAGCGTTCAGGTTATCAAATGCTCGCAAAAGCGACGGGAATGCGTACTGCTATTGCTGATGTAAATTACGGCGATGCCGCGATTTTACCCGTTCAGACAGACGGACTGGACAGAATGTATCCAAACCTGATTAAGGTTCCTGTAGTTATAGATTATGTGGAATTTACAGTCTACACCCTCACAAACAGGACATATCATTTTTCCGGGTGGGAGGATATGGAAGGTTTGCGGCTCGGCTACCGCTGGCAGAATGAATACGTAGCGAATAATATCTGGCGGGCAAGAGCAGGAGATGTCGTCATTGTAAATGACCATGAGGAAGTATGGGCTTCCCTTTTTAACGGCGATGCCGACGCGGTCATACTCCCCCGTTTCTCGCATTATGAACACAGATTTCCGCAGGGAATAAAAAGGGCAGGCGAAATAGAGCGGCAGCCGGTTTATAGTTATGTAAACAATAGATTCGAATATCTGATTCCTGCTCTTGAAAAAACATATCAGGATATGCTGGCGGACGGCACAATGGAGCTGATTCACAGCGGCGAAAGAATAATCAACGACAAACCTTTTATACTGCATATAAATTCACTTAACGCGCAGAACGTATGGGAACGCAGCAAAATGGAGACAATCCACGCGAACATTGAAACGAAAATCCCGCTTGAATATTACAGCATTTATTTAAACTCGAATGAACCTCACAGCCAGGTCAGTTTTAACAGCGTTATCTCGGAAATGATTCGCACAGAATTTATCGCGCGCTATCCTAATTTAATTATTTCTTCAGGCGGCGAAGCGTTTAATTTTGTGACAGAAAATTATTACTTGCTGTTTCCGAATTTACCGGTTTTATTCTACGGCGTTTCCGCTTCCAACAGTTCCAAACTGTATGGACTCGAAGAACATATTACGGGAGTTTGTGAAACGTTTTCTTTCAGGGAAAACGCTTCTTTAATGCTTAAATTATTTCCCAGAACAAAGCGAATCTATATTTTAAACGATCATTATATTTCAAGAAGCATAGGCATCAGGGAAACAATACTGAATGAATTACACGCATATCCCGGAAGCTTTCCTGCGGAAGTTACATTCAGCGAAGATAAACCGCTGCCGGAACTGCTTAAAGATATTCGCGGTTATGGATCTGACACGCTCGTTTTAATAGGAAACTATCTTTCAGATTCAACCGGAACATTTTTTTCAGAAGCGGAAATACAAAGACTGGTCTCACAGGCGTCTTTAAACCCTGTATTCTGCATGACAGCGTCTTTTATAGGAAACGGAACATTGGGAGGATTTGTTTCCTCTACCGGCGAGAACAGTAAAAAAATCTCTTCAATGGCTGAAGAAATAATGAGCGGGGCGCATCCGGACGATATACCGATAATTTTAAATTCCGCGTCTCTCAACCATTGGCAGTTTGATTACAAGACGGTTAACCGGTTTAATATAAATTTGAAGAATCTGCCGGCAGGATATACCATGATTAACCGCCCGCTGCCGGTATGGGAATCCAATCCGTATGCGTTCAGGCTGCTGCTGACCATAGCGGCGTTATTCCTGCTGATCATTATTGGGTTTGTCTTTTTCCACATGAAAAATAAAAAGATAATGCTCAGGATTACAAGGCAGAAAGAACTTTTTGAAACTGTGAACAATGTGTCTTCGGTTCTGCTTGAACCTGAAATGAACCACCGCTTTGAAGACTCCCTGCAAAAAGCCATGAGCATGATGGCGGAAGCAATACACGGCGACCGTGTTTGTATATGGATGAAAAACGATGAACCCAGACTGTGTTTCACACTGAATTACCAGTGGGAGAACGGCGATTTTAAAACATTACACGAAAACGGCGTACTGGCGCCTAATATCTGGTTTGACTCTCATCCAAGCTGGAATGAAACTCTGTTACAGGGGAAATGTATAAATTCTCTTGTGCGTGATATGCTTCCTTCCGACAGGGATGAGCTTACGCCCAGAAATATATTATCCATTCTTGTGGTTCCCATTTTATTGCATGATCAGTTTTGGGGATTTGTCGGGTTTGATATTTGCAATAAAGAACGTTTGTTCACAAAAAATGAAGAGCTGATCATGCGATCGGCAAGCCGGATGATAGCGCACGCAATTATCCGCAGGGAAATGACATTGCAGATGGAAATTGCCGCGAACGAAGCAAACAAAGCCAACAAGGCAAAGAGCAGTTTCCTCGCGAATATGAGCCATGAAATACGCACCCCCATGAACGCGATTTTAGGCATTGCCGAAATACAGCTTCGTGATGAAACCCTTTCGCCTGAAGCCGAAGAAGCGAACAAAAAAATATATGAATCAGGCGATTTGCTGCTTAATATAATCAACGACATACTGGACCTTTCAAAAATTGAAGCCGGTAAACTGGAATTGATTCCTGTAAAATATGATATACCCAGCCTTGTAAACGACACAGTACAGTTAAACCGCCTGCGTTTTGATTCAAAACCGATTGAATTATCCATCAATGTGGACGAAAATACGCCGCACTACCTTTTGGGCGATGAACTTCGCGTTAAGCAGGTGATGAACAACATTCTTTCAAACGCTTTTAAATATACCGATGAAGGATCGGTTTCTCTTTCTGTTCATCCGGAATCTATGGATAATGAAAGTGTTACGGTTGTTTTCCGTATATGCGATACGGGACAGGGAATGTCAGAAACTCAGCTTAAGAATTTATTTTATGAATATACGCGCTTCAACGCCGAAGCCAACCGTGAAACCGTGGGTACAGGGCTGGGCATGAGCATTACCAAACACTTGCTTGAGCTTATGAACGGCGATATATCCGTTAAAAGCGAACTCGGCAAAGGTTCGGAATTTATAGTGCGAATTCCGCAGAAGCGCGCCGGCCCGGAAACATGCGGGAAAGAAATATCCGAAAAATTAAAGAAATTTAATTTCCGCAGCACAACACTCACAAATAAAACGCAATTTCTGCGCGAATATATGCCATACGGCAGCGTCCTTGTTGTGGATGACGTTGAATCCAATATTTATGTAACAAGAGGAATGCTGCTGCCTTACGGAATAAAAGTCGATTCCGCTTCCAGCGGTTTTGAAGCCATTAATAAGGTTGAAGAAGGGAATATATACGATATTATTTTCATGGATCACATGATGCCGAAAATGGACGGCATCGAAACGACAAATAGACTGCGAAAAATGGGATATACGCACACTATAGTCGCTCTTACAGCTAACGCCCTAATCGGGCGGGAGGAAATGTTTTTAAAAAACGGCTTTGATGGCTTTATCTCCAAACCGATTGATTCACGCGAGCTGAACCTGATGCTGAACGAGCTTATACGGAATAAAAAATCTCCCGAAGTTATCGAAGCGGCAAGACAGAAAATAGCGATCCAAAAAAGCGGCATAAACGCGGTTAATAACGGACTGGCCGCCGCCGCTGCCGCTGATATTGATAATGCCATCAATGTACTGGAAGAACTGCAGCAGGGGTTAAGCAAAGAGATGTCTCCCGAAAACTTATTGCTATATACCACTACTGTTCACGGACTGAAAAGCGCGCTTGCCAACATAGGCGAAAACACTCTTTCAAAAACCGCATTTAAACTGGAACAGGCGGGAAACAACGGCAGCACAGAAATTATTTTATCTGAAACGGCGGAATTCATTAACGCGCTGCGATCATTAATGGAAAAAATTAAACTTCCTGAAACAGGCAATACCCAGGAAATTTCCCGCGATGATTTAGCTTTTCTTCATGACAAGCTCAATGAAATTAACGAAGCATGCGGAAAATTATCAATAAAAGATGCAAGAACAATCCTGTCCGGAATAAAGGAAAAAACATGGCCCCGGAAAATAAGCGATATATTAAGTGACATATCTTTATATTTGATCCGCGGAGAGTACGCAAAAATTGCGCCCGCCGTCGAAAAAATGAAGAATCTGGACATAAAAGCGGAATAAACAGTGCTTTATTGTAATCCGCGCCATTGCGATAAATTGACACTTTTTCCAACAAACTTTATATTATAATTGGATAATATATTTATATGCAAATAACTGAGCTTGTAGCCGGACTGGCCCTGCAAATCGGCATTATTTTGCTTGCTGTGCGCCTGTTTGGACTGCTGGCAAATAAAATCGGAGTTCCTTCCGTACTGGGCGAACTGCTTGCAGGTGTAGTTATCGGTCCTTACGCGCTGGGCGGTATTGTATTACCGTTTTTTCCTCACGGAATTTTCCCGCTTGCCGAAAACAGCGGTTTGGCAGTAACTGTTGAATTATACTCATTTGCCACAGTCGCTTCCATTGTATTACTCTTTGCTTCCGGTCTTGAAACCAATTTAAGGATGTTCCTTCGCTATTCTGTCACAGGCGGCATTATTGGCGTCAGCGGAGCATTGATTACCTTTGCTGTTGGGACATTGTGCAGCGCATTAATATTTAACGCTTCCCCTCTTGAACCTCAATGTCTGTTTCTGGGCGTTATCGCTTCAACCACTTCGGTTGGCATCAGCGCGAGAACCTTAAGCGAAAGAAAAAAGATGGATTCTCCTGAAGGCGTTACAATTTTGACCGCAGCGGTTTTTGACGACGTGGTCTGGATCGTTCTGCTGGCTGTTGTAATTGGGATCGTTTCAATCATGAGCGGAGACGCATCAGGCGGGCTTTCGGTTCTGTCAGTTCTGTTCATGGCAGGCAGGATTTTCGGTATCTGGCTGGGCGTTACCGCTCTTCTTCTGCTTTGTTCAAAACTGCTTGCGTCATTACTGAAGAAATTTGAGCATACTCTGGAT
>Ga0209755_10009462_pt1 | contig 10298 bp, 10 predicted proteins | sample TergutCo191P1_FD_187301 | JGI IMG/M metagenome (GOLD analysis project Ga0209755, IMG submission 187301) | Cornitermes sp. P1 segment gut microbial communities from Petit-Saut dam, French Guiana - Co191P1 (SPAdes) (version 2) | ecosystem: Host-associated > Arthropoda: Insects > Digestive system...
CTGTTCCGCCTTATACAGGGCTTCCGCCGCATTTTCTGCAGGTTCGAAAAACTGGATGCGATGTATATAGGTTTTATCCAACTGGCCTTGGTTTATGTCTCAATTAAATAGTGGGAACACGCCCTAGAACGGAAATAAAAACAAAGGAGGATTTTTGTAGATGATACCGAGAATTATTCATTATGTTTGGGTTGGCGGAAATCCTTTACCACCGTTGGAGGAAAAATGTATGGTGAGCTGGAAGAGATTTTGTCCCAATTATGAAATAAAAAGATGGGATGAGACAAACTTCGATATATCCTCCAATCGATTTTGCAAAGAAGCATATGAAGCAAAAAAATTTGCTTTTGTAAGCGATTATATCAGGCTGTTTGTATTAGTTAATTACGGAGGTATATATATGGATACGGATGTAGAATTAGTAAAAACGATAGACGATTTTCTTGTCCATCAGGCATTTTCGGGATTTGAAAAGGAAAAGTCAATATCTACTGGTATTATGGGCTGTGAAAAAGGATATCATTTATTTAATGATTTGTTATCTGATTATAAGGATAGATGTTTTATTTTGCCTAATGGGGAGCAAAATTTGACGACAAATGTTAGTTATATTACTGAAATTTGTTTAGGACGAGGGTTGGTTTTAAATAATTCTTTGCAGACTGTGGATGGGTTTACTTTGTACCCTAAAGATGTATTTTGCCCAAAGAATTTTGCTAGTGGTCAGTACAATATAACTAACAGTACAATTGCGATTCATCATTTTTCTGGAAGCTGGATATCAGCATCTCAAAAAAAATATGAACGAATAAAGGAAAAGATATTTGAGTTGTTTGGGCATAAATTTGGTCAGCTTTTCATTTTTCCGTTTTTTTTACTGTGGCAACTAAAAGATTATGGTCTTAAAAAGGTGCTTATGAAGCCACTCAGAAAAATGCAAAGTAAAAAACAGTAAACATATCAAAAATTCAATTTTTTGTCTACAAACTGTTTTTGCTTATAAAAATTATGTTTTTGTTACAGGGATAATTTTTATGTATAAAATTGAAGTTTTAATTGCGACAATGCACAAAGAAAACAAAGAAGATATAATTAATCTTTTGAAAAATATGAATGTTGATTCTGATTCCGTGGTTGTCAGCCAATGTAATAAAGATGACGTTGAAAAGTTCAAATACAAAAATTATAATGTTACTTGTGTTTATTCAACCGAACGAGGACTAAGTAGGAGCAGAAATTGTGCATTGCGATATGCCAGTGCGGATGTTGTTGTTATAGCGGACGATGATATGCGGTATATTGATGGGTATAAAAATATTGTTTTGAATGCATATAATACCTACTTTGATGATATCCTAACGTTCCAAGTCAATGATAAAAAAAAATATCATATTACGGAAAGGAAATTGAATAAAATATTAATTCATAAGGTAAGCTCATATGAGATTACCTTGAAATTGAAGTCGATAAGTGAAAAATTTAATATATACTTTGGTACTGGTTCATCATATTTTCAGGCGGGTGAGGAAAATATATTTTTATCTGGCTGTATTAGGAGGGGAAACACCATTCGCTATATTCCGTCAAAAATAGCTTCTTTAACTGATAATAGGCCCTCAACTTGGTTTACGGGGTTCAACGAAAAATATTTTTTAGACAAGGGGGCTATTTACTATCAATTGTCACGGTTTTTAGCAATTCCATATATATTGCAATTTGCTATACGAAAATATGAATTATATAGGGGCAAGGTTGGTTTTTTTTCTGCGATTTACTACATGATATGTGGGATAAAGGTATGTAAAAAGTTAAAAATAAGGCAATATGGAAAATATACCAAATGACTTATTTTGTATGTGCTGTTCTTAGTGTGGCTCTTTTGTTCTACCTGGAAACAGGCCGATGTGTATCTACTTTAAATAGTAGAAAAATTATTTGCTCGACACAATCTTATAATTTTGTTTTTATAATACTATTGCTTTATTGGACGTTTATAATTGGGTTCCAATATGATGTAGGGGCAGATTTTCACGCATACAGAATAATATTTACATATGGTGTGTTTCACAGACCTTATGAGTTTTTATTTCATTATTTTGTTTTGTTTTTGAGTCAAAATAATATTCATTATCGTTTTGGCTTTGTTTTTATTGCGTTGTTACAGTTTATTTGTTTTATTTTGTTTTTAAAAAAAATAAAGTTGTCTTATAATTACCTGTTTATTTATTTGTTTTTTTTTGTGTCTACTGCGTTTTATAACCAGCCTAATATTATTAGGCAATTTGTTTCTGTTTATTTATTTCTTTTGGCATCTTGGTTTATATATAAGAGAAGGCCGATTTGTTATGTTGCCCTTATTATGATTGCGAGTTTTTTTCATACGTCTGCATTGGCACTCTTGCCAGTTTATTTTTTGACCTATTTTAAATTGTCCCAACGGTTTCTGTGTTTTTTATTATTGTTTTTATTTTTATTGTCTCTATTTTCACTTGATAATTTTGTATCGATGATAATACCACTTTTTGGTGCTTATGAACGCTTTTTGGGTCATGCGTGGGCTGAAGAGGAAATCCCCATTATGAGTAGGCTAACGAGATATATTTATATACCATTTTATTTACTTTCCCTTTTGAGCTACAAAAAATTAAATGATAAGGATAAATTTTTTTTCCAGGCTGGATTTATTTCTTTTTCTATAATTATATTTTCTTTAGCTTCTAGGGTACTTACGCGTTTTTCGGTGTATTTTTGGATACCCGCACTTTTTCCTTTGTATTATCTTTGTCTATTTCTGTTTTCTGATGATGGAGTTGCTAAACGCGATAAAAAAATAATTTTGTTTTCTTTCTTTTTTGCAAATCTTATAATGTTTTTGGGTCGAATAATATTTTTATATGAATACAACTCAATATTTTCAAATGAAATTACACATGTTGTATTTGGTCTATTTAATTAATACACTTGTTTGAAAAAATTGTATTACGTTTGATATTAGTCGTTCGTTACAAAGGTGAGTGAAAATGATGAAAGCGGTTTTCATGGGGCTGGGTTATATTGGACTCCCCACAGCGGCAGTTGTTGCAAGTAAGGGGATTAATGTTGTCGGAGTGGATGTAAACTCCGAAGTGGTCAAAACTGTTAATCAGGGTAATATTCATATTGTTGAACCTGATCTAGAGATATTGGTAAAAAATGTCGTAAGCAAAGGTAACCTAAGAGCTTCTTTGATACCAGAGGAAGCAGATGCCTTTTTTATTGTTGTCCCTACTCCATTTAAACATAATCGTCGTGCCGATATTTCCTTTGTGGAATCTGCCACACGCATGGTACTACCATTTCTTCGTCCTGGAAATTTATTTGTTATTGAATCTACCTCTCCTGTCATGACGACGGAGAAGATAGCGGACATTATTTTTAGGGAAAAGCCAGAATTAAGAGATTGTATTTATATTGCCTACTGCCCCGAACGGGTATTGCCAGGTAATGTTATTTATGAACTGGAACACAACGATCGTGTTATTGGTGGCTTGACTCCCGAATCGGCGGATAAAGCTATCCAGTTTTACGGTCAGTTTGTACGTGGTGCGTTATATAAGACGGATGCCAGAACCGCCGAGATGTGTAAACTTACGGAAAACTCATCTAGGGATGTGCAGATAGCTTTTGCAAATGAGTTATCCATCATTTGTAGAAACGCTGGTATTAATGTCTGGGAATTGATTGATTTAGCAAATAAACACCCTCGGGTGAATATATTACAGCCAGGATGCGGAGTTGGTGGGCATTGTATTGCAGTGGATCCATGGTTTATCGTGTCAGATTTTCCGGAACAGGCGCATATCATAAAGCGTGCCAGGGAGACAAATGACTACAAAGCCGACTGGTGCGTTAAGCGCGTATTGGATGCTTGTGCAAGTTTTTCCCATAAAACTGATGTAGAACCAGTGGTTGCATGTATGGGGCTGGCTTTTAAGCCCAATATTGACGACTTGCGCGAATCTCCAGCAAAGTACATCACTTCCAGGGTCATATCTGAGGCTTATGCTGATGTATTGGTGGTTGAGCCTAATATAACAAATCACAAAACTTTTAAGCTTGTAGAACATCGGGAAGCTTATCAAAAAGCGGATGTTATTGTATGGCTGGTTCGACATAAAGAGTTTATGGGTATACCAGTAGACGATAAAAAAATTGAACTTGATTTTTGTGGTGTCAGGAGGTAGGAAATTTTGAAAAAAATTCTGTTAGTATTTGGTACTCGACCAGAAGCGATCAAGATGGCCCCATTGGTGAAGGCGTTTCAGGAATACCAAAATAATTTTGATACTAGGGTCTGTGTTACTGGGCAACACCGGCAAATGTTGGATCAAGTTCTGGAAATATTTGATATTAAACCAGATTATGATTTGAATATAATGGCATCGGGTCAGGATTTATATGATATTACCTCGAAGGTGTTACTTGGGATGAAAACCGTTCTAACTACTTTAAAGCCAGATATTGTTTTCGTTCATGGAGATACTACCACGTCTCTTGCAGCGGCCCTTGCGGCGTTTTACCAACGCATACCAGTGGCTCACGTTGAGGCTGGGTTACGAACATATGATCTTTTCTCTCCCTGGCCAGAAGAAATGAACCGCCAATTGGTTGATCGACTTTGTTCCTATTGTTTTGCCCCTACAGAAATATCAAAGAATAACCTTGCGAATGAAAAAATAAGCGGCGATGTTTTTGTCACTGGAAATACGGTTATAGATGCTTTGCTAATGGCGATAGATATTATCAAAACCAGTCCAGATTTATCTGAGCGTATCAAAGATGAATTGAAGCGGAGTGGCTATAAACTGAACAATGATAGAAAAATCATTTTGGTAACTGGGCACCGTCGAGAAAATTTTGGGAAAGGTTTTTTACAAATCTGCCAAGCATTGAAAGAAATAGCTATGCTATATCCTCGCATAGACATTGTGTATCCTGTTCATCTCAACCCTAATGTGCAAAAGCCAGTATATGAACTATTGTCCTGCATTGAGAATATATATTTGATTGCGCCACTTGACTACCTTCCTTTTGTGTATTTGATGCAACACGCATATTTGATATTGACTGATTCTGGTGGCATACAAGAAGAGGCGCCTTCGTTGGGAAAACCTGTTTTGGTGATGAGGGATACTACCGAACGACCTGAAGCAGTGGAGGCTGGCACTGTGAAATTGGTAGGAACGGAGGTGGCGAAGATTTTGAGAATGGTGCACATGTTATTGGAAGATGAAGCCGCTTATAAAAAAATGGCACTTGCCCATAACCCGTACGGTGATGGGAAGGCAACGGAACGTATAGTAAATATGTTCCTGTAGAATGAATAGGGTGTGAAAATTAACCATGCAACGAAAAAGTTATTTCAGGGTACTACGGTTCTAGGAATGGATATAAATTCTATATTTGTAAACATTTCAAGATATTTTTATACTTTGAAGTATCTTAGATTTAAGCAGATATTTTATCGGATATTTTATTTGGCTAAAAATAAATATAAAACTGAGCATTTAAAATTGATGCCAAGGAAATGTGAAAATATATTATTTATCAATAGCATTGATATTTTATATGTTTCATATAGCGATAAGAACGCTTTTTTTTTGTTGAACCAAATCCATCAGTTTCATGATAGGATTGACTGGAATTACATGGGTTCTGGGTTATCTTGGGCGTATAGTTTGAATTGCTTTGAATATTTACATCACCAGACGATGAATAAAGAAATGGGGCTGAGATTAATACATGACTACATTGATCAGTATCGGAGAATTCGTATTGGCTATATCTCATATACTATTTCCTTAAGAAATTTTTTTTGGATTCGGTTTCTTGTAAAGAACGAGATCCGAGATGAAAAAATAAATGCCTTCCTATATGATACTTATATGATTTTATCACGTAATCTTGAGTATCATCTACTAGGAAATCATTTACTTGAAAATGCATTTTCTCTTTTTTTAGGAGCATACTATTTCAGAGATTTCGTATTTTATCGTAAGGCGTATAAGCTACTGAAATTAGAATTAAAAGAGCAAATCTTAAAAGATGGGGGGCATTTTGAAAAAAGCCCAGTTTATCATCAAACAATATTATATCGATTATTAGATTGCATAAATATATCTTTGAAAAATAAATGGATAGAAGATGATTTACTGGTTTTTTTTTGGACAACTGCTTCGGCCATGCTTTCTTGGCTTAAAAACATAACATTCCCATCTGGATCTATACCTTTTTTTAGCGATTCTTATCAGAATTCAGCTCCATCGACGGCGGATTTACTTTGCTATGCAGAAAGATTGGGCATTACTTATAAAGGCAGTTTGCTTTCAGATAGCAAGTATCGTGTATTCAAAGGAGACAGCTATACACTTATATGTGATATAGACGGTATATCTCCCTCTTATCAGTGTGGTCATGCCCATGCCGATACCTTTAATTTTGTCCTGGAAGTAAATACGGCTCCTTTTTTTGTTGATACTGGATGTTCTACGTATCAGGCAGGAGAAACTAGAATATTTGAGCGAGGGACATTTGCCCATAATACAGTAGTGGTGAATGGTACGAATTCGAGTGATGTTTGGTCTAGTCATAGAGTTGGAAAACGTGCACGGGTACAGATTTTGATAGATACACCCGATAAAATAGTGGCTCAACACAATGGATATAAAGGGATATTACACATTCGTACATTTCAAAAAAAAACAATGAGTATTGAGATTATTGATGAAATAAAAGGTGAAACACATCATATAAAGCACAATACGCAACATACAGCATTATTTCATTTGGACTATTGTATTGCCCCAGAAGATATTGTTGTGCAAAATAATGAACTAGTTGTATCTGGTATAATAAATTGTAAATTTGAAGGTTCGTCAAATTTATATCTGGTGAATTATGAACAGGCAATTGGTATTAATAAACGAGCAAATGCGAAATGTGTTTGTGTTGATTTTGATGAAAAATTAAAAACAATAATCTGTTTTTGAATTGGTATTATGTACGTATGAAAATTTTGTATTTGACATTTTATTTTGAGCCTGATTTGGGTCCTTGCTCATTGAGAAATACATCATTATCGAAAATGCTATCAAAATATTTAAATAATACTGATCACATTGACGTATTAACAACGTTTCCACATCGCTATTGTTCTTATGAAAAGAACGATATTCCCTATTATGAAAATAATGATAACCTTCACATTTATCGTATTAATGTTTCTTCACATAGAAACGGTTACTTTGGACAAATTGTTGCATTCTTAAGATATTTTTTATGTGTCATAAAGAAAACAAAAAAAAATGATTATGATCTGATATTTGCTTCTTCTTCTAAGTTGTTGACCGCTTATTTGGGATATTATATAGCACATAAAATTAATAAACCTTTATACATTGATATTAGAGATATATTTTATGAAAATATACAAAATATAATTAACAATAAAATAATAAAATATGTTGTATTACAATTGATTAAAAAAATAGAAAATGTTGTTTTTAATTATGCTAGACATATTAATTTGATATCTGAAGGTTTTGTTTCTTATTTTGAGATATATAAATGCAAATCTTTTTCTTTTTTTTCTCATGGTATTGATGATGATTTTTTGCAATTACGACGGTCAGAGCGTAGCACGAAAAATGATAAATATAAAATCATCTATGCAGGAAATATCGGTGAGGGGCAAGGATTAGAAAACATAATCCCTTCAGCTGCAGAATTATTACAAGACAATTATTCATTTGCTGTTTTTGGAGATGGTGGAACTAAGGCAAAATTGCAACGTGAAATAAAAAAAAGAAATCTTTTAAATGTGGAAATAAATGATCCTATTGACAGAAAAAAATTAAAAGAGGTTTATTGTGATGCTGATTTTTTGTTCATTCATTTAAACAATTATTGGGCGTTTAAGAAGGTTTTGCCTTCTAAAATTTTTGAATTAGCAGCTTATGATAAACCTATTATTGCGGGAGTTACTGGTTTTTCATATCACTTTATAGAAAAATATATTCCTAATGTGATTCTATTCGAATCCTGCGATTTAAAGGATATGATTAAAAAATTAAAATCATATTCTTATAAAAATGAATATAGGACGCAATTTGTTAAACATTTCCAACGTGATATAATTAATGTACAGATGGCACATTCGATAATTTCGGTGGCTTTGCCAGAGGGCTCCTGATATTTTAAATTGTTTAATGTCTCCATATTCCTTAGCAATAATGCGACAAGTTGTTAGGTTTTTTTGTGGTTTTTACAGAGCCTGCGGTAGTTGTCCTGTCGGGTAAAGCTTCTTTCCACCACCCAGTGTTTCGGGGTTGCAGCTAATTTGTGTTGTGGGAAGAGGATATTGGGAGACCTTCTGAAATGACCTAGTGGAGGCCACTGGATGATCTCTTTTATGGGGGGCCAGTTACAGATGTGGGAGTTGACTGTGAGACTGCAATATGTGAGTACTAGTGGATAGTAACAGTTAAATATTTATATGACCAAGGGATAAAGCCTTTTGAGCCTTACGTGGGCATTGGCGGTCGTAAACTGCCAGTCCACGCCCTTCTGTGATCGGTTGCGCCGAACGTGCCATGCGGCAAGCTCCGAATTCATCGTCTCCAAATCTGGGATGCGCCTCCGCCCCAGGCGGAAAGCCTCCTCAGGCAGAACTCCTCGTAAAAAGACGAGAGCGAATGCGTGTTCAGGTGTCCATCACTTGGGCATTCCAGCGTTGGTACGGCTTCTCGTCTATGCATACCACGGGCCTGTTTTCGTTGTACGGACGCACATAGACGCTCAAAACTCCTCCGTCACGACTACGAACGCGCCGTTTTGTTCTGGTGGGATGCATCACTGCGTTTTGAGGTGGGGCTTGTGGTGTTTACCTAGACGGGTAAACACCATTTCCGCAAGGGCCGCGGCTTCCGCCTTGAATTCCTTCGTGTACTCGTGCCGAGGCGCGGTCTGTTTTCCCATGCTTTCCCTCTCCTTCCTGTTCTACCTCTCGCTTTTCTTTTTGTCTATCTATTCGGGTAAAGCGCCGAAGGCTTTCTGAAAAGGGCTACGTCTGTAAGAAGAACCGTTGGAGGGGAAGATTCCAAGGCTGTATAGTAATCCGAGAATATTCAGGAATTCGGAACGGTATGTAAACGTAATGACAACGGATAGCGAAGATGGGTCAATGGCTTATAGGCTGATCAGTGAAACTTCGACAAGAGGAACTGGATGCCTTATTGGGCATATCTGGGTCTGGAGGCTCCAGGCAGGTAACCGCTTGGTTCTACCCAGCGTCCCAATCAAAACTATGCAAAATGGGGTGCGGATTATCTGTGTAGGACATTTTTCTTGATAGAAGAATGTAGAGAACAATAACGGGATAAAGCGATGACTTTTCAAGAAATTTTCATTATGAACCTGAAAATTTTCCGAAAAAATCGCGACATATCACAAGCAAAACTCGCCGAATTATGCAAATCCTCCCAGGCATATATCGCCGAAATAGAAGTCGGCAAAAAATTCCCATCTCCCAATATGATAGAGCGGATATCATCCGCATTGGGTATCGAATCGTATCGCTTGTTTCAAAACAAGGCGGAAGACGGACAGACTCTTACGCCCTTGCAACGTCAGGACATTGTTTCCAAGTTACATGATGTCACTTTCAAAATCTTAAACCAATATTGATTGTATCATGAAAAGTATGGACGTAAAATCAACTTTTGGAAAAAATCTGAAGCTTTACCGAAAGGCAAAAAAGCTATCCCAAGGACAACTATCTGAAAAAGTAGACATATCCGTTAAACATTTGAGTGCGCTCGAAAGGGGGTTGGCCTTTGTTTCGGCCGATTTGCTGGAAAAACTGGCCAGTTCCGTTGAAATTCCCGTGTTCCGCTTTTTTGTGAATGATAAAAAAGTAATTTATAACGAAAAAGAAGTGTTCTATAGCGACACAATGGTGGAGACAATGGACAAAATCATTGAGAAACATTTGTCGCAAGCCATTAACGAGTTCGCCCTCAAATTCCCACCAACAAGACCAATCACTGATACGTAATGGTCGAAAAAATCAACCCATCCCTGTCTCTTTCCTCTCTGCCCTCGTCCTTGTCTTGGGCGAGCTGGGTCCTTTGGGTTTCCTCCAGGTTCCATTCGGTTATGAGCATGTTCATTACCTCCGAACTGTTGGTCTCCAAAAATTGCCTCAATATGTCGTTCTCTATGCAGTGCTTTGTCGCGGCCTTCATTGCATCCTCAAGCGG
>Ga0209755_10009463_pt1 | contig 10298 bp, 3 predicted proteins | sample TergutCo191P1_FD_187301 | JGI IMG/M metagenome (GOLD analysis project Ga0209755, IMG submission 187301) | Cornitermes sp. P1 segment gut microbial communities from Petit-Saut dam, French Guiana - Co191P1 (SPAdes) (version 2) | ecosystem: Host-associated > Arthropoda: Insects > Digestive system >...
GATGAAATCATTGTTCCTGAGCCGTTTTATGCGAATTACAACGGCATGGCGGTGTATGCTGGCGCAAAATTAGTGCCAATTTCCACGTCGATTGATAGTGGCTTTGCGCTTCCGCCGATTAAAGAATTTGAAAAAGTTATTACACCAAAAACGAAGGCGATTTTGATCAGCAATCCGGGCAATCCGACGGGCTATATTTATACCCGTGAGGAGATGGAAAGTTTAGGGGAACTGGTCAGACAGAACGATTTGTTTTTGCTTTCGGATGAAGTTTATCGTGAGTTTTGTTACGATGGCACGGAAAATATTTCGGCGCTTCAGGTCAAAGGTATCGAAGAGAATGTTATTTTGTTGGATTCTGTTTCCAAACGCTATTCCGCGTGTGGCGTGCGTGTTGGGGCGTTTGTCACAAAAAACAAAGAGGTTTTTGATGCTGCGATGAAGTTCGCTCAAGCGCGATTGAGTCCACCAAGCTATGGACAGATTTTTGCCGAAGCAGCTTGCGATACACCACAATCTTACTTTGATGAAGTGGTTAAAGAATACACGAAACGCCGTGATATTGTTGTGAATGCCATCAACAATATGGAAGGCTGTTATTGCCCAAAACCGACCGGCGCATTTTATGCGATGGCACGTTTGCCGATTGACGATTCTGACGATTTTTGTCAGTGGCTTTTGGAAAAATTCGAGCACAACAAGCAAACCGTTATGTTTGCTCCTGCAACCGGCTTTTACTCGCCAAACAGCGGCAAAGGCAAGAACGAGATTCGCATCAGTTATGTTTTGAATGAGACTGATCTTCGTCATGCTATGGAGTGCTTGGAGTTGGCATTGGGGCAGTATTTGAGGCGGTAGTTTTTTTTAGTTGTCGCGGACGCATCTTAGGGTAAGGCCACTGGCTCTACTCTTCCCACTATTTGAGAGGAAAACTATGGCTGCTTGACTATGAGGTTCCGCTTCAACGGACAAGAAAATTGCATTCTGATTAAGCCCGACTTCTGAGGTGGACGTGCTGGACGACCAGTGCAACGAAATTTCCTCCATAAGAGAACTTGCCCAACCAGTAAATCGAATCCCAGACCAAGCACCTCCAATCTCAGGCATAGTCGCGTCGCCAGATAGTCCTATATAGCCAAGTGGGAATGCCTGATTTATGGAGGGATTAAGACCCATATGTACGCTCAACCTCATAAAGTCCTCTCTCGTAGGTACTCGCCACGGTGGAGGACAAAGTTGATCTGCAAATGCCATCACCGCACACCACGAAAAAAAATCGCCCGTAACAGCCCTACCATCTATTCTACCAACAAAGGAGGTGTGCAACGATTGCCGGCAATCGGCGTTGAAATTTCCTGCACTACCACCTACAAAGGCATTGTTGTTTGTGGCATTACCTTTGGCGCAGGCCGTTGCAAATACTGGAGCCGACCACCGCTGGATAGTAGGCTCTAAGCTTGGACCAAGTACTACTACCCCGGCGTTGATGTTGGTGTTTAAGGTGTTGCCCCAAGTTACCGTGCCTATACTCGTTAGCCAATTTGGATGGGCTGGATTACACCCTGGAGCTGGGGGTGCTGGAATAGTCACGGTGATTGTTCCGCTGTGCATGACCTGTGCACAAGGCCCACCAGTATTCGTCGAAACCATGTATGTAAATATCCCTTGCACCAATGGTATTCCACTAATAACGATTGTTGCTCCCGAATTACTTACTGTTATTCCAGCAGGTGGAGTGTTTGGGTTGGCTGTGCCTGACCAAGTGATGGACTGAGCTGTTGCCGAGCCTCCACGTGTCCACGTGATGGCTGCAATTGCTGTACCTTGCACAACACTTTGGCTTGCTGCTCCTCCAGTACGTGTAAGCGTGTGTGGTTGCGCAATTATAGAAACGGTAACACTGCCTTGTGTTCCCCAACAGCCTGCGCCTGATCGTGCACGGAAACGATAGGTTCCCGTTGCCGTCACCGTTTGCGATGTTGATGGTGTCGCAGTGCTTGTTCCGTTGTTTGCTGTACCTTGCCAAAAAATGGTTCCTCCTGCTCCACCAGAGGCATTAAGCACAGCAGATCCACAGCCTGGAACAGCATTAACCGCCACAGCTGCTGGCGTGGTATTTACCGTGATTGTCCCTGTAGAGGTCGTTGGAGCGCAGATGCCCCCTGATGGTGTAGATGTAACTGTAAAATTGTATGTACCCGCAACAGCATTGGCTGCAACTGTTCCTGAAATTCCGTTGGCGTTGGCTGTTAATCCTGCTGGAGCAGATGCGCCAGCAGGACCTGTCCATGCAATTGTTCCGCCTGTGGCTCCGCCCGAAAATGTGAAGTTAATAGCGGTTATTGCGGAGCCTTGGCAGACAGACTGTACAGCAGCTCCGCCTGTGCGTGTGATCACATGAGCGGGTAACACCGTTGCCACTACAGAAGTACGGTTTGGCGAAGCACAAGTAGCATTGTGCGCTTCTACCCAATAGGTTGTTGTAGCTGTTATGTTTGGTGTTGTCCAATTAGCGCCTGATGCTGATGAACCCAGCGATGTTCCACCTGATTGCGATGTAAACCAACGAATATTTGCTGTGGCAGGATTTGCAGTAGCAGAAAGACTTAATACCCCTGCCGCGCAACGTTGATTACCGGATACTGATGCTACCGTAGGGGTATTAAGCACATTCACTTGCGCGCTATTGCTAAAGATTGGTGGACAGATACCGCCTACTCTCGCCACTTGTATCCTGTACCAAAATGACAATACTGAACTACTTGGCACCGTGAGAGTATTTGAAGTTTGTCCTGAAATATTGGTAAAATTCACATTATCGGTAGACCTTTGCCATTGATAGGTATGTCCATCCGATGCTGCTCCCAAAGATAGCGTGATGGCTGCTTGCCCCACACAAGTTGAACCTCCAACGGGGTGCGTTATAATCGTGACTTGAGGCATCGTTGTAATCGTTTGGTAAAAATGTGTTTCACACGAGCTTTGCGTGTTGGTCACAGTTACTCTGTAGATTGTGGTTGCGGTAGGTGCTGTTGTTAGTGTCAAGTTTTGTGAAATTGCACCTGGAATATGTGTTGGTGCTCCGCCAGGTGCTGCAACGGTTGCCCATTGGAATGTAGGGCTTATGCCTTGATTGTTGAATGTCGGCGAGATAGTAATGTCTCCGCCCGCATGTGGACTACATATAGTTGTGTCTGGTGTTACGGCCATCGTGCCAACGAGTTCTGGCACTTCGTCTACATTTACCGTGATGGTATTTGTTGTCGATATTCCCACGGGACAACTGTTTTTGAATATTCTACGAAAGTGTCGTGTTTCAGTCAATGCAGGCGATTGAAAATTGGGCGAAGTTGCTCCAGCGATAGTGTTAAACACCACGTTGTCGGTAGAAATTTGCCATTGGTAGGATGCCCCAACAGGGTTTCCGCCGCTTGATGCTGTGGCTGATGTGAATTCCGCTGGAGCTTCTCCGCTACAGATGTCAAAATTTGTTCCTGCTATTGACGAGATTGTTCCTGGCGAAACAGCGTCAAACACAGTTATTGTTCCACTGATACTTACTGGATTACAAGCAGATGAGTGGTTGATTGATGTGATGGTATAGGTGAATACACCGCTCACGATTGGTGTTCCACTAATGGTCTGTGTTTGAGAGTTAAAGGTTAGGCCTATTGGAGGGAATGGCGACCACAAAATTTTCGCTTGTGTGGCATGGGTTAGAGTATACGTGATGTTTAGAATGGGGGCATTCAAACATACGCTTTGGTTGGCTGTTGAGCCTGGAGCGAGTGCAAGTGTTGCACAGTCATCAACGGTTATTGAGAAATCTTTGTGACAGTTTCCAGTGAGAAGTGTGTAGCGAATGGTTGTCACGCCCGAACTTACACCAGTTACCAAACCTGCGGCGCCAACCGTCGCAACGGCTGGGTTTAGCGACAACCAGATTCCACCTGGTGGCGAGGTGGTTAGTTGTGTGGTTAGTCCGACACCGACCGCTGGATGTCCTGTAATAGGTGCTGGTGCTGGGTTTACAGTAATGATTGAGCTTGTTTGTGTGCAACCGTTTGGCGTGGTATAAATGAGTTGAAACGTTCCTGGTGAAAGGCCTGTAAAAATGCCCGTTGTAGCGTCAACCGTTGCGATGGCTGGTGCCGTTGATGTCCATGTTCCGCCTGGAGGTGATGCGGTTGCGGCTGATGTTCCGCCTTGACAAAGAGCCGTTGCATAGGCCAAATTTGCAACAGATGGCAATATCGTTAGAGCAAATGTTGCGTAGCAATGTGTATTGAGTTGGTATCTGACCGTTGCTGCTCCTGCAACAAGTCCTGTGATTTGTGTAAATTCAGCATTAAAACTTGCCAAATGTGCTGGCGTGATGCTCCACGTGCCGCCTGCTGGCGTTCCTGGATTGAGGGCTACAACATTGCTCACACACACCTGATTTGATGCGGCAGACGGTGTGGAAGGTTGTTGGTGTACAACTACCGTGCGAGAGACCGCACAATCTGTGGTTGGATGTGTGTATTGAATTACGGTGTTGCCTGTTAGTGTTGCGGATGCGGTTACAAGCCCAGCAGCATTCACGGTTACGGTTGAGCCTCCTAACGTACTCCATGTTCCGCCTGCTGGTGAGGATGTCAATAAACGCGATTGGCCTTGGCAAAAGTTTGTGTCGCCAACAATTGGTGTTGGTACTTCCAGCACCTCAAGGTTGTAAGTCGCTTGACAGCCGTTAGCTGCCGTAAACACTACGGTTGTAGCGCCTGCAGATACACCTCTAACTACGACTGTGCTTATGGTTTGCAATACAAAGGTTAGTCCACCATCAAGTCCAAGACTCCACGTTCCGCCTCCTGCTGTATGGTTTGCGAGTGGCAGGGTTTCCCCTATGCAAAGCGTGTTTTTTGGTGCTGTGGTTGGCATTGGTTGTGGCAATACAGTGACTTGCACTTGTACGCAAGTGGTTTGTGTGTCGCACCCCTCTCCTCTTACAAAGAACGTTGTTGTAGACGTTGGCGTTACCGTAAAGATTGGGTTATTTGCTGTGCTACGTGCGATTTCTGTTGCACTTGAACCTCCGCAAGAGCCTGAAAACAGTACCCATTCGCCAGAATTTCGAATGCCACCTGTTAGGCGTAAGGTTGTTGAAAGTCCCAAACATAGGCTTGGGTCATCTACAGTTAGGGTTGCCCCTGCAATGACTGATGGTGTGCAAACTGTGTTTGTTGCTGTTGCCATGAATGGCTCGGCATAACAGCCGTTTACATTATAATTGACGGTGAATTGCAAGTCGTCTGCCATTGGCATCTGAACCGTTAAAACCGCACCTGTTGTTGCTGAAACATCATCCCAAATAAATGTTCCGCCAGGTGGATCTGCAACGGCTGTAAAGGTTACCATCTCGAATGGGCTTGCCGATGGAGGATTAACGCTTACGGTAACCGTTGGAACTGGATTTACTGCAATAACAAATGTTTCCGTAACAACACAAAGTGTCGGTGTAGTCACCGTTACTGTAAACGTTGCATGCGTTGTGAGATTCGGCGTAGTAATTGATGCCGTTGTAGCGCCTGTACTCCAAAGATATGTTCCGATTGTGTTTGCAGAAAGCGTAATGCTTTCGCCAGCACAAATGGTGTCGTGTATGGTTTCGCGAGCATAAGCGTCACAATCAAACATGCCATTCTCCGTCACTGTATTGTTACGAAACAAAACATGGCTCCCTGCAACAGCAAAACCATCGATTCCTGCTCTATTGTGTGCAATAACTGAATTAAAAATCTCAGCATTGGCTACAGCATAAACACCTCCGCCATATTGCAAGGCGATATTGTTCAAAATATAGCTATATTCAATCCGAGAACCAGCATGCATAAGCACTCCCCCACCGTTCATGCGGTCAGGCGTGTTAGCAACACCGTTTTGTACGGTAACGCCGCTCAAAACAGCCACGATTCCTAATGTTACCGCTGAAAAATGTTTACCTGCATCAAGGATGGTTGGATGTTCTGCAAAATTGCGCTGGCTAAGTTGAGTTTCTGTTCCTACGAAACCGCCATAAAGCCTTACGTTTTGCGGCACAACAAGCGTTGCCGAAAGGTTGTATGTTCCGGCTTGCACCCAAATGGCTTGGCCGCTTGATGCGATAGTGACTGCCTTTTCTAAGGTTGTGGCATTTGCCCAACTTGAGCCATCGCCTGTTCCGGTTGGCGTTACGTGGATTGTTTGCGATGTCGCAGTGAGGAGGGAGAGGATGAGGATTAGTGTTGTTAGTGTTTTCATGGTGTTAGTTTTTTATCTAAAATGTTGACGGACTTGTGGGTCGTTTATTCTGTTCCAAACGGGCAAAAAGTAACTGACAAAAATTTCATGCGAGCCACGTTGGAAAGGACCAATGGTTCCAAAATTCATGTCGAAAGCGTAACCTACGCGTAAGCCGTCAAAGAATTCGGCAGACGTAGCAAGTGTTACGGTTGGTAGTCCTGACATAAAGTTTATACCAAACGAAAAGCGATCGATGTAAACAATATCAAAGCCTACACTCACCATAAATGGCATGTCTTTTTTGTGGCGCATGAGGACGCGAGGACGCATGTCGAACTCGCCACTGAGCATAATATTGTAGCCTCCCATAAAGAAAAACTGTCGACGGATGCGCGAGTAATATTCATCACCATCGGAATCAACTTCCTCAAATCTTGGTGCCGCTAAGTGCCTTCCAGAAATGCCAACATAAAACGTTGGTGCTTGGAAATAGGCGCCAAAGCTCATATCGAAACGGTTGGTCACCCAACGTTCGCCCGCACCATAAAGCGGATCGTCGCGATCTCTCACGCGATCAATAAGCCCCCAGTCAGTAACAGAATTAAGTAGCCCGCCCTGAACACCAAAACTTAAAAAGTTCTCTCCACCAATACGAAAATTATACGCATAGGTAAGATTGATTAAGTTGATCGCTTGCGGACCAAAAGTTTCCCGTTGAAAGATAAATCCGAGTGCATTGCGCCGATCGATAAACGGCGCGTGCATATTGAAGCTTATTAACTGCGGAGAGTTTGGCATTCCGACCCAAAGTGTTTTGAAGCTTAGATTTACCGAGAGTAAGTCGTGCGCACCGGCGAATGCCGGGTTGTAGATAAGCTGGTTCCCTGCGTATTGAGCCATTGGTGTGACTGTTTGGGATTTGACCGCAACAGCCAATGTTAGGGCGATTAGTAGAGTTATGTGTTTTTTCATGGTCTTTTTTTTTCGTAGGGCGCTGCCCTACGTTGGTGTATTACGCCCTTTCAGGGCTGATGATTATCGTCCTGGTGAGCCACGGATGATGATCCAACCGCTCATCGGAGGGACGCCTTGGGCTTGAATAACGTACCAATACGTGCCATCGGGAACAAAATTACCTCTGCGGTTTCTGCCGTCCCAACGACGGTTGATGTCGTAGTTGCAGTAGTTTTTAATCGTGATAATTTCGGCGCCGTAGGAATTGGTTATTGTAACTGTGTTTATCGGAAAGAAATTGATTTCATAGATGAACAAATAATCGTTTAATCCGTCGTTGTTCGGAGTTACGAGTACGGACGGTACTAACTGTGCGTGTTCGCAACGAACAAGAATCTGAAATTGTATGACATTGCCTTCACTATCGACAACTGTAAAATCATAAACTCCAGCAATAACATTAAATAAATGTAGGTGTCCATCCAAATTTTCCGAATCTTGCCAAATATCGGTGCTTCCCACTCTTTGCCATTGGAAATCGTACGGCGGAATTCCACCTGTTATGGTAATCGTCACTATCGCATCATCGCACGCTCGGTTGGTGGCAGGCACAGCAGTAAATGCTACTTGTAACATTGACGGAGGAGGTGGTGGTGGAGGTGGTGGCGGAGGCGGAGGCGGAGGCGGAGGTGGAGGCGGAGGTGGCGGAGGAGGTAGAGTGTCTAAGACTTCTACTAAAATCGTATCTCGTGCTTCGCAATAGCCATACTGAAGGACGCCTACAAAATATTGTGTGTTTTGCGGTGTTACGGGCATAAGCACACGTGTTCCATAAATATCCGTCCAAATGGGGGTATTCGGGATAGACCTTAAAGTTATGGATGTTCCTGCGTAAATGGGCGGTTGTGGCATAACGACAAACTCTGGCATGGGTTGCACTGTTATTTCCACATCCACAAACACATCGCCACAGACCGGATCCCATCCGTGCGCACGAAACACATCGCTTGTTGTTGCTACGATTGTTGGGTCTTCTGGAAGTTTTTGGTTGTTTGACAATTGTTCCCAAATGACAAAGGCTGGGTCGATGTTTGTATATAAATGCACCAAATCACCTTCGCAAACCGTTAATCGGTAAAATCCTGCTTCAACAGAATTTGCAAACGACAGGGTTAAGTCGGGCGGATTCATTGTAACCGCTACATCTCTGCGAGCAACACAGCCCGACTCTGGATCTGTACGTTTAGCGGTGTAAATAGTGGTGGTTCCCGATGGTGGATTTACATTAATATTGCCTTCGCCAAGCAAATTACCGTCGGCATTGAACCAGCCATCTGCAGGAGGTTCCGAGTAAAGTTGCACCGTTTCTCCCATACAAAATGCTCCATCGGCTCTTACACTCAGTTCGATGACAGGAACGATTATTGTGAACGTATCTCTCGCACACACATTGCCATTGCCATCAAGACCTTCCAAAATAAAGCGTTTTGTATCAGGAACACGCACAATTGAGCCATTTGGCACTTCTGTACCTGTTGATAGCACACGCCAGCGTGCAGTTACTGTTGACTCGTAAATCAATAATCTGACAGGATCGCCACTACAAACAACTGTGTCAGGATGTGTTTGCACGCGACAGATATAACCATTAAAATTTTCAAGAATAATTTGTACAGACGCTATTGCGGTATCCGCACAAACACCGTTTGTAGCAACAGCAAAAAACTGTCTGCTTGCGGTAATCGTTGTGATGTGTGGATTTAGTACGACCGTTTCCATATCACTTTCAAACCAAACAACCGTGCCGATGTATTCAACCACATAAAGCGTGACATCTTCACCCGAAGAAATAATTGTGTCGTTCATCGCAACAACCATCGGCCTTAAATCCACATCCAAACGCACAGTGTGCGATGTGTCGTTGCAACACGCACCAAAAACTATCACCCGATAGTATCCCGTGTCCGCAATCGAAACACTAGGAATGGCAAGGGTTGGCGATGTTAGTCCCACAAGATTTACACCGTTGCGTTGCCATTGAAACGTGATACTCCCCGGTTGCCCAGTCGCCTCAACCTGTAGCACGACAGGACTGCCTTCGCACACACGCCCTTCCAAAGTCGGTTGCACAAGAATCTGTGTAGGTAAAATTGGAAACTCAAACGCACCAATATCCACGTCCTCGCACGAAATACGAGGATTGAAATCCAAGTCAACCGTATCGGCCGGATTTAGATAGAGACGACTGCCTCTGTCGAACGCCAAACTTCCCATGTTAATGCGAAACCCGCTACTGAAAGGGGTTACAGGTAAATGTACATTGTCGCTATTCATCGGCAAAATCGAATCCGATGCCGAAAAGGTTACCGAAATACCGCTAGAAACGGGCGCTGTATTTTGATTGCGAAAAATAATACTGTTTTGTACTTGCGAACCATCACCCAAGCGAAGTGCCGATTGAGCATTCGCAGTGCTTGCTGTTAAAATTAGGATTATAACCCAGATTGCTTTTTTCATTGTTTATGGTTGTTTTTAGTTGAATTTCCTGGTTTTGAACATAAAAAAAACACGAACTTACGTCCGTGGTAGAGGTATTAGGAAACCCTTCAAGCAGATCTGGTAAGCCCGTGCAGAACACACGAGCATTTACTACCCATCTTTGCCTGTAATGAAAGTTCCTAATTTTCTACCACAAAGAATAAAGCGTAAACGCTTTTTTTTCAAGAAATTTGTTGCGCATTAACTACGCGGTGTTCTTCATAAATGAGAGTTTTTTGTTTATATTCGAGAATGCAAAGATACGTTTTTTTTTGTTAATTAACAAATTTTTGTTAATATTTCTTTGCAAGAGAGTAAAAAAAAATGATATTTGCATCAAAAAATTTGTCTAAATGAAATAAAATTTGTATCTTTGCGTTCAAAAGCAAAATGTGCTTAAAAATGCAGCAAAAATTATAACAAAAATAAAAAATTAAACAATGGCTACAAAAAAAACTACAGCAAAAAAAGCAGCACCTAAAAAGGCTGCAACTCCAAAAACTACAGCAGCACTAAAGCCTAAAACGGGATTCAGAATTGAG
>Ga0209755_10009464_pt1 | contig 10297 bp, 6 predicted proteins | sample TergutCo191P1_FD_187301 | JGI IMG/M metagenome (GOLD analysis project Ga0209755, IMG submission 187301) | Cornitermes sp. P1 segment gut microbial communities from Petit-Saut dam, French Guiana - Co191P1 (SPAdes) (version 2) | ecosystem: Host-associated > Arthropoda: Insects > Digestive system >...
CCTTGACTCCAGGAGGAGTACCAGGTCGTCTGGTCCACTCTTCTGTAGTCAGCATAGTAACCCTATACTTGGGTTTGAGATTAAATGCTGGCCTCATAACATTGGCCCTCATATTAAATATGGAATCTTATTTCTGAAGCTGCATCAGTATACTACTATGCCATGATACTATGATGGGGTTTAGGTAAGACCAACATCCGAGACTCCAAGGATGATGTGCAGCTGTTCTCGCTTCACCCTGCACCACCTACTATAGTGGGTGGAGACAGCTAAGTGCTTCCAAAGCACTAGTGCACGTCACCGCTGTTATCTCTAAGCATGCTGCTCTTTGAATTCTGCTTAGTCTTTTCTTGGCAATAGCCATCTGACAGCTGTGCCACCAAACTAAGGATGCAAAAGTGATGGATGGTCGAATGATGGCGACAGAGCCAACGGACCACCTTTGGTCTCAGGCCCAATACTCCACCACATGCCCTCCCACAGGCCCACAAAAGATTGTGTGCCTTTTCCACCCTGACATCCACATACTCCCTCCAGGTCAGTCGACAATTCGGTATCACTGTGAGATTCTTGAGCGACATAGAGTGACATAACACATCCTATACTTGTGCTGTACAACGAATCAGAGGAGTATTCCATTTGGATATCTCCTTCACCTGCTCGTTCAGGGTCATCAGGGTTGTCTTCCATGTTTTCTGGAGTCTTCGTAGCTGAAGAAGTTGATGGAGTAGGAGACAAGGGGTCAGGAAATACAGTGTTGGTTGATATGGAGACATTCTTGGAGGCTTCTTTGAACATTTCCTTGATATCTGCCTGTTTCATTGATGACACTTTTTTTTGGTAAAAAATAAAACTTCTGATCTTGGGACTGCTCTTGTCAAGTGTTAGATTATTGGGATCTCGAAATTATGTATAAGATGTCATATTAACAAAAGTTCACTCTACCTACATTTTACTCCTTACTGCTATCTAATAGAGCTTGTGTGTTTTTCTGTGTAGTGTTTATGTTTTCACATGATTAACTAATGTCATTTACATATCCTAGAAGTATGCGTACACAGTTTGGTCCACAAAATGTGAAAAGACCACTTGGGAGACGTCATAGATGTGAGAACCTGTAAATATTAGAACTGATAAAATACAAAACACTGTGGACTGGATTCAAATGGCTCTGAGTAGGGTGCAGTGTTGGGGTGCTAAATATTTAGTAAAATGAACTGTTAAGTCTCATAAAAGGTATTGGATTTCTTGACCAAATGGGCAACTGTCTACTTTCCCAAGAAAAGTATCTGCTTAATGGAGATGGTTGTACCACAGCAAAATCTGCTGCCTTCCCATTTCCTCTCCTGAGGTTAAAGATATGGAGGACTTTAGATTTATCAATTCATTTGTATGCATGGATTGTTTATTGTTGTAAGATGTAGATCTGATATGTGTAACAGTTGTATGCCCTGGGTGTACTGGAGTCCCCCAACTTGGAGTTTGATTCTGACTGTGTACGGATGCTTGAAGAACTGTACGAAGATCACGGAGACACATTGGCCTTGCAGTATGGAGGCTCCCAGTTGGTCCATCGCATCAAAACTTATAGGAAAACTGCTCCTTGGACTTCACAGGGCAATGACATAATGCAGACACTCAGTCGATATTACAGCAACACATTCTCAGGTGGGCTAAGATGATTGGTGTTCCAGTGGTACAACATACATACTCAGTTTAAGAAAGAGCCTTCATTCATTCATATTATGTTGGTTGTGATATAAACATAAAATATATAAGTGTAAGCTTACTGTAAACAGCACTGGTTTTAAAATGAGAATAAGCCCCCCCCCCATGTGACTGTCTCACATATGACAGTACTGTGTGTCCAAATAGTGTATAGTCTCTTAACCAGAAAATGCTGCCACTATTGATGCAGAGGTAGTCATGATTATTATCGCCTGTGTTTGTGATATAACTGTTTCCATAAATTGTACTTCATGGACATTGTCCACTGCCCTATGTTAAAATAAAACTTCTTTTTCAGGGCAGCATTGGTCCTGATCCTGATGCTAAAAATGTGGTTAATGCTTACTCACTTGTACCCAACAGGCACAGCTAATCTCAAGCTTTGAGTAGCATGTTACTTTGGTTGGCCCCATACGTGTCCGTAGTATGTGGTAAAATTGCAAGAGGTTATAAAAATTGTCTTTGTTTATGGGGACCTGTAACCAAGACACACTGCCATACAGTCCAATTAAATGCTCTAAAATCCATTTGGCCATGAAAAACTATTCTTGGAATATCTTCATGGAGGAATGGAATTTTCAAACCTTTGCCCATGAACCATATTGACTTAGAAACTATTGTAAAAGTGGTTGGCAGAGACGTGTCATCATGATTGTCCATTATAAGCTTTGTAACAATAACTTGTCACAACCAGTAGTGGTTTGACAGATGACATGTCAGAAGTAAGCCATGTTTATCAGGCTGTTTGAAGCGCATGTGAAACTTACCTTGGAGGTAACCTTGGGGTAACTGAAAGTATCATTTAGTCACTGTGTGTTTGAAAGAATTTGTAAAAATTGTAACCTGAGGAAATTAAGATTTTGATGCATTAGATGTATTAAAATGGTGAAAAATCCATTGGATTGTGAACTTTTCATGCTTCTTAGGTAGGAAATTGTACTAAGTAGAAGCATGTTGAAAGGTCAGTGTACATATTAATCATCTGGAAAATTTTTGGTATCAAATTATTCTAACATTGTAGGCCATAAAATGTCTTAAGTGGGGTGTTCTAAATGGGTTTCACTGGATTTGTCACTGATGTTAGAATCTACTATTGGTGTATGATCCTGCTGCCATGGCGTGTTGCTGCAGTATCTGTGTTCCACAGATGCAGAGAAGCAGCACACAATGAACCTGTTCCTGGGACTCTTTGTACCTGACGAGAACAAGCCTCCCATCTGGGAGCTTATGACAGACTATTATCTCCATCATCCTGAAGCTCTTGGACAGAAGAAAGTGAGACGGTACTGTATTTGTAATATAGCATCAGTTGACTGACAAATGGCTGTATATCTTTAAAGGCATGTGGTAGTTGTGTTTTAAGAGTTATTATATGGCCTTGACTGTTGAGTGTGATAACCTTTATCCTCAAAATAAATTCTGTAAATGCAGTAGTGGCTATTGTGATTGGTGAAGAATGAAATTGTATTGTATGTCATATCAGGAGTATCATGTTGGTACCCTATCTTTAATGTAGGTTTACCGAAAACTGTGTATGTTGGGCATACAGTATTTGTGCTGTAATAAATCAGTATTTTCATATTATACTGAACCAGTGCAATCCAGTTCACATACACAATCTACTTGTGTAAGATTTATCTTAATATTACCTTCCTATCTCCCAAATGAATATTTCCTTTTAGATTTACAAGTACACTTATGTTAATATGCTAATCATTTGATCAATGGTACTCAGCCTGAGGTTGTGATCCCAATCAGCCCTCAGGCAGATCATGAGTAGTGATGGGAAGAATTCTTTTCTTTTGTATTCCTGTAAAATGAACAGAAGTTTCAACTGAGAGTTGGTAATTCTGGGTAACGGCCAGTTTATTGTTATGTTAAAAAGAAATGTTGAAAAACTTAGCACCAGCCAGTGGATGGTTCTCAGTGTAATGTCATTTTAATGAATCATGCAGTCACAGGCCTTTAGAGAATCATTTCTATAATATTGTCTCTTGTGGCAGAGTGCCTCGGAGTCAGTGGTGGAATGCTGAGGTGCTGCAGTGCTTGCCTCGAGCTTACAATGAAGTTTTCAAGAGCTGCAGTGAAATTGTGCAGGTGGACAGAGGTGAGGAAATGATGGATGGCTACTTGGACTACCACCGCCCGTATGAGTTCAGTGTGCTGAGTGAGATGTTTGGATACAAGATCAGCCATTCTGTCAGGTATGTGTTGAATTATTATTACTGAATTCAATGTAATGATGATGATGACACCACACAATATATATATATATGGTACAGGTTCTATATCCCAAATGAGTAATGCTTGTTCAACCTTTTAGATTTTAAAGGAGACATGGATATATAGTTCATATGGTAAAATGTACGATATTATAACCCTTAAAGCAAGACTGAAATAAGGTGTATGCATTTTGAATCTTCCATTGAAATATCTGTGACTACAGCAGTCCCAAACAGTGTATTTGGAAATAAGTTTGAACATAAAGTGTAAAAAAGTTAACAAAAATTTGCAGTGCTGTATAATCTGGAAGTTAGCGACTTAGCTGTGGATGCCATTGCATCTGTTCCTTTAGTAGATATGGACTCTGCAGAAACCCCTGACTTCTGGCATATTTATACAAATTAATAAGTTGAATGTATGAAATCGCATACTGTAGTTGAAAAAACTAAATACAAATGGAAGGCCTGTATTCTTTAGATTTATGGTTGCCAAAATTTCAGTTGTGGAGGGGATTACTATTTTTTGTGTTTTTAGTTTTCATTGTTTCATTTAGTCTCTTTTCCTTCATGTCTTTCCCCCCCCCCATCTCTTTCTTTATGTATTTTTTTTTATTTCATTCTTTTCTTGCTGCATTGCTATTAAACCTTGTTCATGTTCTTGTCATCTTTTCTCACCTAGACCATTTATAATGTGATTTTATACATTAATGGCCAGTTTTATATTCTTTTCTAGTTTTTTTTGTAATGTTGTGTTAGACTTATATTGTCAAGGAATGCTGCATTCTGGGAATAGTGTATCTCTGTTGTACACATTGAAATATGCCATCTGTATTTGAAACAGATTAGGAGCCAACCAGTTTGCATTGTGCTCTTCTACAAGGAGCTAATTGCATTTTAGGGACTTCATGCCTAACTTTACAACTGACTTCAGTCCATTTGCGGTGCGTATTCGCCCAGGTCGGCGGAGAGAAGAGACATCTTCCAAAGGTGGAACAATGAAGAACCCATCTCTCACAGGACAGAGCTCTACCAGTTCAACAGCCTCCAGTGACAGGTTCACAATGAAATTCATGAACTTTGATTTGAGCTTTGTGTAAAGTGAGAGTTTTGCTGGACTGATGTGGAAGAAAGGGTAAATTTTCCTGACAACATTGAGAGGGGTCAGGTTAATGTAGTCGGTACAGAGACCCACTATGGGCTGGATGGTTTGAGATTTGAAAGTGGGTGGAGGCGAGATTTTCCCCACCTGTCCAGATGGGCCCTAGGGCCCACCCAGCCTCCTGTTTAATGGATACTGGGCCCCTTTCCCAGCGATAAATCAGCCAAGGCATGGTGTTGGCCATCCATCATCATCTAGCACTGAGGTCAAACGTGGGTAGATCTATACCTCTACTCTTGCCTCCATTGGCATGTAGTGTGGTGACCTTTACCTTTTACATTATCAGTAGCATTTAGTATGTACACTAATACCAAATTTTTACTGAAATATATGTGGTAGTTTAAGAGGCATAATATGGGAAATATTTCCTCCCTGTAATACGTGTGTGCCATACACTTAATGCAAACAGTGCATAAAAATTAAACATACCATAATGGCATATGACAGAAATCACAATTCTCATATAGGATTATTCCTTCTGTACTCATTAAGTAAACAAACTCTTGCTTCCAGTTCAAACTCAGAGACCGATGACACTGGTGAAGAAGACAATGGTCATAATACAGATTCTCAGCTCACACCCTCAAAAGACAGCTCATCCAGAAATATCACATTTGTGTCTCTGTTCCCTTCCATGAGACAGGTTTATGGCGTGGAGATTAAACATCCCAAGGAGTCAGACATACGCATGTACACAAGGTATGGCATGTCATAGCTTCATACAATGACTTATCTAAAACAGAATCTTGGATTAAACTGGAATGTGGTTTTATTGCCAGGTTTCACTGGTGCTAAGAGAATAGAGTAAAAATTAATATAAAAGTAGCTTTAATATACATAAGTTGTTTAATGCAGAAGTGGAGAGGAGGGAGGAACATAATGGAAAACAGTCTACTATCGTATTCAGTATCTTCTGTTAATAAACTTTTGCTCTTGTAATTTATGTAAGGAACATTTTCATAAATGGGACTGTTCCTTGCAAAATATGGATAAGTACTACTTATAAACAGTGAAAGAATGAAAGGTAACTGAATTTGTACATTGTAACATGAAATGCCTATAAAACCATGATGTTGATGTCACATTGTTAACCCAAGATTTTGTGTCCTGTTTTTTCAGACATTTTCTGATTGGCCGCACTGCCATGGAAACAGATAAGGGAGCTAGCATTTCAAAAACAGTGAAGTTAATTCAAAGGAGTGCATTCTCACTGGACACCTCGTCCACAGTAATGCCACCTAAAGTTAACAAGTCATCACAAGAAGTCTATCATCAGTATGTGGAGAGGGGTAAATTAGGAGCTTCTGAGCCAAGCTCATTGGACCTGTTAAAGTATCAGAACTATGCCAGCAGCAATATCCTGAAGCATGATGACTGGGATGAAACACTTAGAAACCTCTACTGAAAGGTGAAATTATACGGAGATACCATGATTCTTGATCTCGTGTACAATGTGTACCCTACTTACTGCCTCATAAGATGCAATTTTTGTCCTGAAAAATGTTTCCAAAAATCCCAGATTGTTTTAACACTGCAAGATGTTGCGGCTCTTAAATCAGCAAAACTACCTTGATAATCATGGGGTATGCCTTATTACTTGTAATGTCTTATGAGGTTGGAAGTATGATATGTGTTCCATTAACATATCTGTGATTCATTATGTTTTGTAATATTTGTATATATTAATGTTGTTGCGATGAGTTGCTCTGGAAAAGTAAATAGTAACTAAGTTATGATATCCCATACCATTAATTGAACCTGTACATATTACTGTGTACATAAGAGTCTGTCATTGGAACCAATTCTGAACCACTTGAATCCACTCCACATCCTTACAGCCTGTTTCTTTATTTTGACATCCATGCATGTGCCAAGCATTCTGTCGCCTTCAGTACTACCACTCAAAACATACGGAGTTTGCGTCTTGTTTATACATGCTGCGTGACCCACCACCTCGTTTATGTTTGATCAGTGCCATAATATTTTGGGCAGAGTACAACTTTTTAAGTTGTGAATTATTGCAGGTTTTCGCTGGCCTCCTGCTAAAAACATCTCCGAGGTCCAAATAGCCTGCCCACCAATTAGATTTTAATCACTCCTCTTCTGTCCAGGTGGAAAACCAAGTTCATCCCCATTAAAAAATAAAGAAATTATTGCTTTATATAGCTTAATCTACACTTTTTGTGTAGAGGGTGGGAGAGCAGGCTATGAGCCCTGTGGTAGCGAACACAGCTGTTATTGGTTCGACATTTGTTTGTGACAGGAACATGCCCTGTTTAAATTTTTGGCAGTTAAATACTGGGTAGTACACACAAGTATGCCATTACCACATAGTCTGTAGTAGTGAAGTAGGCTTTGAGGGTTCTACCTGGAACTCTTTGTTGTAATGTTTGCCCAGTTTTTTTTTTCTTTCACCAATGCCTTGCTCCTCCATAATGCATGCATATTTATGCCAGACTACCTATTATCCGAACAAGAATGTAAACTCCACAGTCACTGAATGACGTACTTAACAAATGAATAGGATTTGTGGAAACACCAATAAATTGTAATGGTCCGTACGCAACTGTTCAACGCTTCAATACAGTGCCGGTAATTATTGCCACGGATAGTATACTAACGACTAAAATATTTCGTACGGAAAATTCTGTGATATATCGAAATGATCACATGTGTACCACGGATAACAATTCCGTTCGGAGTCAACATAGTGTTCAGAACTTGCCCACATCGGAGTTTATAAATTTTAACACCAGATGGCATTTCAGTACGTCTTTTCCGCCAGGCATGTTAAGTGTGACGTAGTGTGTAAAGTGAGTGGTTCAATTTTTGTAGCTTCTGTTCGTGTGGTATGTTAATATTAGTGTCATATACATGAGTTGTAGTTTATTGGATGCCTGCAATGTTGTAGTCAAATAGTTCACGTGAATAATGAAATGCTAAAATGGGTCGTCTATTTAAGCCTAGCCTTTTGCAATGAGCACGAGGTTTCAGGTTCATACGTATCACTTTTATGTTTTAGGTAATCAACAATGCAGATTTTTGTAAAAACCTTAACGGGGAAGACAATAACCCTTGAAGTTGAAGCGTCGGACACGATTGAAAATGTCAAGTCTAAGATTCAAGATAAAGAAGGTATTCCGCCTGACCAACAGAGATTGATCTTTGCGGGAAAGCAGTTGGAAGATGGCCGCACGTTATCGGATTATAATATTCAAAAAGGTGATTTTGCATTACGCTGTATTTGGTATTGACAGCATGCGTTCTATGCAAGTAATTTAATATTGAAATATTGTTTATATTTGCTTCTAGTAGAAGTCTTAATCTAAGGCAGTTTTACATTACCAGAAGTGCTATCACGAGCACTTGAATAAGTGCTAACTTCACTAGAATCAGACCTAGACTCAATTCTTGTGTGTTAAAGAATATGGGAGGTAATGTTAAGTCCTGTAAGTTAAATTTAGTTGTACTGGTAATTGCTTAATATAGCATGGGTTACATTGTGTTAGCAATGACTTTAATGCACAATGACTGGTGACTCAATTGAGTGGAATTGTTCTTGAGAGCCCATTGGATGTGTAGCTAATCCAGAAATTTCCGGCACTTGGAATACATCAGAATCTTTACTCCTACTCCATTTGGTTGTTGTCCCTCCATCATAAGCACTTGCGCTGTGCATTTTGATTAAATATGAGAATATTTTTAAGGATTGTGTAGGCTATTTGTAGTCTGAGGTAGGAGGTTTATTATATTGTATGTCTGTTTCATAAGGCTTTCTAACTTAAATTTTTTGAGCACTTGATAGACGTATAATTGAAAAATGAGCAGCTTTTATTGGAGCTGAAGTTGAGGTCTTTGACATGCTAGAATATGTGGATTAAGCTGAAGGCCCAGATGCACAGACACTGCAGATATTATATGTTGCAAGAAGTGAATTGGAACATTTTGGTACCAAAGTGACATCTTTTTGTTTGAAACTTAATTATAAAAGCTAGCCTGTTGACACCATCATCAGCCAGTTACATTCAACTCCCACATCATGCCTGTCTTCCAAATTTCTCACATTTCATTCTCTTAAACAGATATTTTAATATGTAGCATACATAATGTAGTCCAAGATAAGGCCAAAGAGCAAAGTGCATAGAGCTGTGCTTTTTGAAGGATAAACGCACATGGAAGTGCAATTGTGCAGCTGGATACTGTTTGACAGTGTTACTGGATGTTTCTGTTTACATTCACATGCTTACAGAATCCACCCTTCATCTGGTTCTGCGTCTTCGTGGTGGTGTAATTGAACCAACACTTCGAATCTTGGCCCAAAAGTATAACTGTGACAAGATGATATGCCGTAAGTGTTATGCCCGGCTTCATCCAAGGGCAACAAACTGCCGGAAGAAGAAGTGTGGCCACACAAACAACATTCGCCCCAAGAAGAAGCTCAAGTAAACAACAGCAGTGTGAGACAGATAAGAAAGCAGAAGAGTGAAGTTGGATTTGATTTAAAAATGGAAATGTTCTCTTGGATTTAATTAAAAAAACCATATTGTTAACTGCTTTTGTAAAGTTGACTTTCTTTCATCCCCTAATTAGACTTGCATGTTACCTCTGTCCCATTATCCCTTTGGTTTTGAGTTGTGCAAGCTTTGGGTCTGTGGAGTATAGATCTGTGAAGGTCTGCGCACATGTAGAGAGAATTTGATGAACCTTAATGTGAGATTGCATGTCTGGAAGTAGTGTGATTGAAGATTCTTGTCATCTGGGATGTGACACCATGTATATTGGTATATGGCACAAACATACTGCTTCCATCTTCAGGGTGGCAAAAGCAGTGTAATATTTTTGTAAAAGACATTATTGTATTGGGTAAGGATGAGAAGGCAATGGGACAGGCAGGCCAGTGCTTGTAGTATGTGGTGTGGTGTAGTAGGGTCACAGGTGTAACATGCATGGAAATTAAGAGTGGTAACAGAAAATTTTTTTTGGGTGTGTAGGAGATGAAAAGTTGTGGGAGAAACATGGGAGGAAATGTGGATAAGAAAAACCAACTAGATGTCACTTTTTGTATTCTTTATTTCTCTTCTAATAGTTACTCAACATGTTTCGGGCAACCATGTGCCTATCATCAGGAGCTGACGACTGCGTGATGTTATAGCCTTGTGTTGGTATGTGCCGTGGCTGCAGGAAGGTG
>Ga0209755_10009465_pt1 | contig 10296 bp, 5 predicted proteins | sample TergutCo191P1_FD_187301 | JGI IMG/M metagenome (GOLD analysis project Ga0209755, IMG submission 187301) | Cornitermes sp. P1 segment gut microbial communities from Petit-Saut dam, French Guiana - Co191P1 (SPAdes) (version 2) | ecosystem: Host-associated > Arthropoda: Insects > Digestive system >...
CTGATGAATCCCATGATGTGTGGCACTTCCTTTTAAGAAGTTATATGAGTGGCTTCCATGAATTACTGAGTTTCAGGCCATCTGCTTTGTTCTTGTTATTCAGCTGTAATTCTAGATTGATTGCTTCCATAATAAGGGGGTTCATGTAGCCAGATTTGGTAGACGGTATTTTGGTATCATGTAGTTGCATAACATGATCCTGAGTGCAGCTGTGTTCTGCTACCACCGATTTTTCTGGTTGTGCCAACCGTATGTGTGGTCAATGTCCATTTTCCTGGTGTCAGTGGAATGACTTGTCTATCCAATATACACTTCACATTTGCAGTGGATAGTAAAAATTCCAGGAGTCTTCAATCCAAAATCATCCTGAACCTGGCAAAGAAAGTTGGAGGTCTTCTTGGGTGGAAGCCCAGTACACTCAATAGTGTATTTGGACAACATCCTGTTGAGCCATCTGCAGGTTGTTTGTGCAATGGTAAGAGCACAACTGTTCAGATATGGGGCTTTGTGGAGTTGGCTTGAGAGCACAGTGTGTCTTTTAATCTCCGTAACCATTTTGTTTGAACATGAGTTTTAGAAACTCCAGTCCAACTTGAAGACTGTCACAGACACACAAAACTCTCACTCTGTACCACAGTATTAAGGACAGCTTGCTTATTCAACAGATGGTGGTGTGATCTTGTGATCAAGTAAAGACTTGTATGTGTACCTTTTGGATGAACCTTGTGTCCGAAGGATCCATCTGGCTATTTGGATATCAATATCAAGGAAGGCTCATTGTCCATCTTTCTCAGTCTCCATGGTAAATTTTATGTTATTGTGTAGACTCTAAAGATGAATAAGAAACTTATCCAGATAGATTTCTTATTCCCTCCTCCTTCCTCTTACTATTACACTCCACTGTTCTCTCACCTTCCTTTCTTCGAACCAATGACAACACACTTTCCCTTGTTGGTTGATTTTATGATTGGTGCAGTGCAATCATATCCCGTCCCCTCACTATGTAAACACTCAGTCCAGTAATCTGACATCATTCTTGCTTTTAACAGCTGAGGATGGGGTCGAAAAGATGTCCCAAAATGTCGTATCATACCTACAATATTACACTGTATCACAACCCAAAGCAGCTACAACATAAGCCAATATGTACTTTTGCAACTGTGCTAACACGCCAAAGAAAAGGGAGAACGTATTGTGTTGTGACGAATTGAACTGCCAAAGCGAGGTGAGGCTGTATGACTATCAGGCAGTTCATGTTCAGTTTTCCACTGTCCAGAATCAGTGAACAGTGAGCTCCACAGCAAGAGTCCTCTAGAAATATGTCGCTGTCCTTCTTCTGTACGGCAAACAAAGACGTGGTTTAGTGACGAGACACAGTCAAACTCAGTTATGACATCATGAAAGGGACTGAATATTTTGTGTTTTTATAAGTGAATGTTGTTTTAACCAAGGAGTATAACATTATGGTTAGCAGTGGGGAATTAATTTGTACCACAGAATATCAAATACTATAGTTGAGGTGTTGCATAAACTGATGCCGTCATAACGGAGTTTCACGCTATGTTGAGGGTGTAGTGTTCTTCTTCATCTTGTCTCACAAAGGAGAGCTGCAGGTTTTCTTATGTTACTTTATTCTGTTTGTATAATATCCACATACAGTATATACATATAAAATAGGAGTGCATTTGACAGAAAATAGATAACATTGACAGTCTGCTGAGTCCAATATACATTCAGTTTAACATTGGTCGCTGTTCTCCTTACCAAAATGTAACTGCTTATTTTTATGGTGACATTAAAATTTGTTACATGTATGATGAGCTGTACATTAATAGTGATTGATTTACAGCACCTGATATCAGTAAATATTACGTGATGTCACATTGTCCGACCTGTTCATGTGACTATAGTAAAGATCCACAGTCCACAAAACAAGCAATTGACTGTAGTAGTTCAAAATAGCCTAGTTCAAACCTCATGACAGTAAGCCTTCTATCGTTTGAAAATCGGGTGTCTTAGTGTTACTCTTATTCCTGTGTTTGAGACACTCCACACATTTACACATGGTCCCACCAAAATAGACAGTTACATGCAAGCATTGTGGATGATCAGATTTTTAGTCATTGAGACTTGTTAACAGAACTGCCAGCAATAAACATTCTGCCCACTGATGCAGTTGAACACAGTTTCCACTTCCTGCAGCATGATTGTGCACTTAGTGCTAACAGCAGCTGCTGCTCAAATTACTCACTTCACAGCAGTACTGTATCTGATATAATGAGTAGTGGTTATTGTTTTTGTGGGGGTGTGTGGTTTAATGTGCATTTGAGCAACATATTCTTCTCTATGAACTGTGTGTTCTATTAGAGAATGTCAGAAAGTATATTGTCTGGATTACCAAGGATCACGTTTCCCAGCACAACATGCCTCTGTAACAACCTTTGCATATACTTGGTTCTGCCAGGTCATTTCCAGATATGAAAACTGCTAACAGTGCTGTGTGACTGCTGACGAAAACCAGACAAAACAGGCACTGTGTTTAGACGCACATCACTGAAATCACTGAGATCCCCAGCACAAAATTTTTGCCATCCAAACCCACAAAGATGCTGTAACTTTGTTCAGGTTCATGTTTTGCAGTTATGACCCAGCTGTCAGGATTAATTTCTGTACGTGGTCTTTACAGTCCACAACAGAGTTTACCCTCACTTGATTTTTTTTAAGTGAAGTATCATTGCATTTGCACATATTTGTTTAGTCCAGAAGCAGTCAGAGTTGCAGTTCTGTTAAACCACATGAAGTTAGCATGTAGCACACACTGCATGCTAAACTTATTACTAATTCCCTGTGGGATGTAGTGATTGTGGTAGTTGTGTCATTCTTTGCATTGACAGAATTCTTGTGCAGCTCATTGAAGACAGACAATCATGTGGGTGGTTTCAACATGATGTGTCAGCTTCACACACCACAGACCATTCTCTGACAGCTTTGGAAGAAGTGTTTGGTGCTGTGGCTAATGGCTAGCAAATTTTCTGCGTTGTGTCCATGTGCCTTGTATTTGTAGCTTAATTTGAAAGTCAAACTGCCATATGGACGGGGAGTTACAGGACCATGTATAAACAGATATATTAGAACTTCCTTGCATTGGAGAGAGCTGGGATAGCTCAGCTGGTATAGTGATCGGATTATGGGTTGGACAATCTACATTTTGAATTCTGGTGGAGGCCAAGATTTTTCTGTCTCCAAATCATGCAGTTCAGCTCTGCGGCTCATGCAGCGTGCTGTTCAGTGGTTACTGGGAACTCTTTCTGTAGAGGTAAAGTGGGCAGGTTGTGGAGCTGATTGCTCACCTCCATCTAATGTCAAGGTTAAAAATGAGTGGAGCTGTATCTCCACTTCCCCAGAGTCCCTTCATAGGGTGTACAGGAAAAAATGCCTTCAACATTTACTTCAGTAAGAAGTGTTTTGGGTGAATTGCAAACTCTTTAGACTGTACACAGCATATGTTTATGTGTTTGTATGCAGGGACAATATTCTCAGAATGTCTTAGTAACATAGTTGAGTTTATTTTGTTGTTTGAATGCATCTGGGCTTATACTGTGACTGTCCTGCAGTGCTCAGCAGTGCACTGTGCTATTGCTGCTGCACAAGCTGTGTTCAACTGTATCAGTGGGCGATGCTCTGTATAACAAACAAGCATCCTGTTAATGGTGTCTTCCATCACTTACAATTGTTAGCTTTATATCACAGTTCCCACCAGAGCAGTCCACCACTGGAGCTGTGGTATGTTCTTAACACCACTATGAAGGAATGAATGAATGACAGTACATTGAGTCCACTGTATGGGTCCTTGCTTAAATTACACACATCATGGCCCTGAAATCTCTCTGAAGTACCCAGAAGGGTGAAGCTACTTGTAGAGCTTGAGTCAGGTTTGTGAGGTAGCCGTCTGGCTTTACTGTGTTCCTAGTAATATACAGTGTGTTAAATTAGACAGAGATCAATGATCATACCAGATTGCATTCTGCAGACCATGGCCAATAGCAGGCCCTTAAACAGCCAGATAAACATAAAGTACCAGAGTATTGCCTGTAATATTACATGACCAAGCCAACTGTACCTGGTGAGGGATCACCATGACACTAGCAGCAGCAGAAGTTTGACTGCTATGAAGTGGTACAGACAGGATCCAATTAGTAGTTCACATGCACAGGTTTGGCAAGTATAGGCACAATATTGTATACAACTGCTGTCACCTGCCCACTTCCCATTGGATTTCTGCAGAACTTGAAAGTTTAATAAATGACATATCTGTTAGGTGTGACATGTGCCTGTGAGAAGAAGGCAAACATTACCAGCACTTTCTTTAAATATGATGATTAAACACCTAATATTAACTGCATTATATTGAAATACAGCGCATAGACTGTGACTCATGGCAAATTGGAATACTGGTGACTGCTGTGCTGTTTGGTGTAACGTGAAACAGTCTGATTGATGACTTTGATGTGAATTGTCAGATAAAATACTGTTCCTGTAGTATGCATGTTAGCAGCAAGTGTGTGTTCTTGAGTAGAGCAGTGCTTTCAGAGTCTCAATATTTTGTGTGAGAAATGACACATTGCCACGCAGCATTCTTTGCAGCACTGAGTGTCAGTCTAATTTCAGAAGCAGTCCACTTACATTGTGTCATGTGAGCACACATGGACTAGGCATCTGCTGCTGTAGGAACTTTATGTTGTTCCCACATGTTCATTCATGTCCCTTGTTGTACGTACAGTACTTGAGTCTGTTACAAAAGTGGTGGACAGCCCTGGATTGTGTTTACCATATTTTGTGGACCGTAACACATGCCAAGATTTTAGAAGGCGAATTTTTAAGTGGGAAAAAATATTCTATTCACATTCAGACCATGAGATGCAAGAGATTTTTGTGCAGCATTTTGCAGGAAGAGAAGTGTCTTGTGGTCCAGAAAATATAGTAACTGTTTCTGCCTGCTACTTTATTCCAGTTTGAGCACCTGTACTGTCAGCAGTAAAATCTGCATTTTTCATGGTATATACGTATATCTTAAGGACTCACACAAAATCACTCTATTTTTGTGACAGAACCTCCTTAAGCGTAAAATTACCATTGGATTGTGCGGAAACAAAATATATACATTGATTGTCAAAAATGTAAGAATGAGCTGATATAATATCACACTGAGGTTTTATCAAATATTGGTTACAAAAGCATGTATGGACAGAACACTGCAACAGCTACATACATTTTGAAGTGTGACCTTGTGAACGTGACATTCAAGCTGTCATATAGTGGGGAGGCTACCGCTACAGTTTATGTAGGGTCGTATGTGTATTTGTTATTTAACTTAGTCCTGGAATGTTGTGCAGGGTTCTGGAGGAATCCGTTCACGGACGGATGGGTGAGTGAGTGGGTAGATGATAGAATATGAGATTTGAGATTCTTACAGCAATGGTGATGAAGATTGAAGTCTGGTGGGTTGTGATGTTTTGTTATTGGGCAGATAGTTGCCATTGTTCATGGACTGCTTGACCCTGCAATGAAGGCAATGCAGTCCTTCGAAACACGTGCCCAGTGACAGCATTGTGTCCCAAAAGACCTGAATCTTTGAGAAGACAGAACTTAGTGAAGTGGTTAGCATTGTTCGCAGCGCTCACATACGCTTTGAAGTTACTGTAGTCTCTTGAAAATGCCAAGCTCATCTGATAATTTACAGTCATTATGTCAATAGAGACTATGCTTCACAAACACTTATGAGTTACATTTTAAGTCTTTAATTCCAAACTGAACATACAGTTATGTGGTGATGTCAAAGTCTGAATGGAGTAATTTGTTTACAAATGTGTGTATGATATCAGTCACACACACAGCACTAGTTATGCCAGTTTACTCTTGGCTACCTGTTTGGGCTCTGTCAGCTGTGAATAAACTGATAAAACGAATGTTGTGTGGCTGATGTAGTACACATACTTGTTATTTGTAAATACCAATGAGGATGTCTTATCTTAAAAAATGTAATTTGTTTAAACGGTACTTGTTTCGTAAAGTCCGTATGGTAAAGGTAAAGATCAAGTTGCCCCTGGGCATGCCGTGGTACAGCTCCACTCATTTGTAAACTCAGCACTAGAGAGACATGAGTGGTGAGCTTCACGCCCCTGCCACTTTATTCCCGGGGCAGGAGCGCCCCGTGTCTATTAAATGTAGGCTGGTTGGGTCCCAGATCCAGTCTAGCAGTGCAGTTCTTGCCTCTGCCAGCAGTCAAACTGCCATTCCTGAGGTATCAAGTCTGTAGCCTAGTCACCGTACTGACTGGTCTGTCACATGTCCTGCTGCAGTCCTTTTATAAGATGATTCAAAAGAAATAAAAGAGTATCAAGAATATAAATGGCTGTCTGATTACTTAACAGCCACAAGTCAGTGACTGATTGCCGTAATAGCCACAAAAGTGTATGATTAATAACATTTGTTTCATAGTGAAGCAGAGATCTTGGTTAAACTGTTTAACACAAGTAAAATGCTTGTTGTGTTACGTAGGTGAATTTATTTATATCTGAAAAATCACCATTTAAAAGCCCTTGTTTAAAATTTGTCATAGTATGTTTACAAATCTTAGTAATAAAATTCTGAACTGGAACCTGTGTGTAAATGTTTAAACTTTTAAAAAATAGACTCTTTTCATTTTGCTCATAATTATTGATGATGTTGGGGCTCTTGTCTAGTACCAGTGGGTCTAACTCTGAAATAGCCCTGAGCTCCTCAGATGGAAGCAGTTTTTATTTCATCACAGTTGAACGTGCGAAACATAACCAGAGCATTGAAACATCAAATTTATAGCTGAAACATCACACGAATGCTTTGAACACTTTATATACATGTGTGTGTGTGTGTATATATATATACACACACACATGATATTCATGCATGAATGTGTGTATAAATTGGATTCTGAAGATGTGCATGTAATGATATCAGCTTCATAGGTTTTTACTTATCCTAGAATTTATTGCATTATCGTTCATCTGGGAGTTTGCATTCATCATAAAATATCCCAAATTCTCAGACATTAGTCTTCTTTCCTTGTAAATATCGAAGACTGTACAGCTGTTGGCAGGTTTGAGCAGCTGCTTCATCTGAACACTGCCACTGTAGTTACAATTTGTTTGCAGTGTAATATTGCAGTACAGGTCCAGTAGTGCAAAATCCAATGATCGGACACTCCTGATTGTCTGGCAAAAACGTTGGCAGTTGCCAGTGAATGAGCTTTGGCAAGGCATTGAGTTATGGAAGCATCAGCTTAAAATGGTGCTGAGCACCACCAAGTCAGCTCTTCACCATCTCACATGATGGCGAGTTCACCATTTCCTGTTGTGATTAGCAATGGTTGTGTTTTCTCAACTGTTTTTGACTGTTTTGAAAATGTTTGCACCCACTTGATTTAATTGTGGTGTCAGAGTCAAAGGTGCTAATGGCAGGAAAGGTGTGAGAACAGTGTGTAACAGTGGCTATACTGGTTATATATAGTGTATAGAAAAGCAGCTTTTTGCACCTTGTGATAGTCTGACATGTTCATCAGTCCGACACAACCTCAGTCACAGTGGTGTCTGTCAAAAGTCTACTTTATGGACTAATGTCAGTCCTGTTTTAAAGTTGATCCCAGTATTCAATTGCAGATTATAAGTAAATATGTGATGATCAGGTACCAGGTACTTTAAAAGTTATCTTCTGTAGCACATGGGGTTGGTTATGTATCTTTCATAATTATTTCGTAATACTTTGTGATATTATATCCAAACATTTCAAAATCAATTCCATAAATATCACACAGTTTCTGAAGTTGCTGTTCTGTTAGTTGCCCATAGTATTTTTTTATTAAATCATTGGTATTTTTACCGTCTCTGGCTTTATTCAGGATCATTTTAGGTCTGTCTTTGTTTCTTGACAGCATGAGTATGTTTTCAAGTCCAGCTCGTCTGATAATATATTCCTGATCACGGGTTAGCGTCTCAAGTTTTGCAATGACAGTGAAGTTAACCTGGCATGGTGTACAAAATGAGTAGTAGGGAGCCCAGTGCTCATCGAATTTTGTTATTCTGGGGGATCCTGCTGTGTCTGTTATATAATTCACAAATTCAGAGAATGTAGGTCCTGGTGATGTAGGTTTTAAATTTCTTGGTGAATTCTTTTTTCGATATTTTGCAATTATTTCCCTGCCGATTTCGCGGTAGAAACGATGTGGGAGGCCTTCAATCTTATTTCTGTATGCTGACAGTAGACGTTCGAACGGCTCACGTACAATAAGGAAAGAAAGTGAGTCAGGAAGAGCCTCTTGAAGTTGTTTTATTGTCGGCCTTGGGAAGTGGGACCTGGCCAAAACAAGGGGGCTTTTCTTTGAGCGGCGTAGATACTGTTCTTTGTAGCCTCCTAGGGACAAAGAAATTATGTAGCATGTTTCAGTGACCGCATTCTTCACGTGTGTGTACAGGGTGCTGCAGAAAGCTCTTAATACTTGATGGAACTTCTGGGTTTTTTACACTTTGTAGTATAACTTATTTGTTCTAGGATTTCAGTGGAACTTGCATAAAAAGTGAAAGCAGCCAGTTCCAGTAAAGCATGGAAACAAACCATTTGTGTTCACAGGTTTTAAAACCCAAAAGTTCCGTAAAAGTGTTAACATTTTACATCATCTTGTATTTATAAAATGACTGGTGCAGAGTAGGTGGTGTGATCAAATAGTATCTGGACTGACCATGAGATGACATTACCACTACTAGCGCAAACTTCTGCCACTTTGCATGCATAGAGTGAAGTTTGCTGAATCATATTGTGCTTGCAGTATTGGCTATAGCACTATGATTTTTGAGTGCCATCTTGTTAAACACATGTATGTGATATTGACATTCCCAGAAAATGCCAAACTTGATAGCAGTGCATGTCTGTATCAGATGTTGCTTTAGAGTAGAAGAAATGCTGTGGAACCTTTTAAAAGTTTGAAAATAACGTTTGGAGTGCAGTTAATCGAAAGAACACAATTTTTTGAGTGATTAGTCAAGTTCAGAAGTGGTGTGTTCGTTGTTCAAAATTCTGCTTGCTAGCTCATCCATCAACAAGCAAAACATTAAAATGTTGATCATGTGACAGAACTTGTCCTCAAAACACAAAAATCACTATCCTTGAATTTATGGATATGTTGGGAATTTAATTTAGGTCAGTAGAGAGCATTCTGAAAGACAGTTTGAACATGTACTGGCTTACTGCACCTGCTGTGGGAGGAGCAAAAGGAGAAATATGTCGGTGTGTGTCAGGATCTGGATGAGAGACTTGAAAGAAGACCATAACTCCTCTAAAAATAATGGCAGGTGATGAGACGTAGGTTTTACAGGGATGATCGGGCCACAGTTGCTATGGGGTAGAACCCATCTTCTCTGCCCCATAAAAGGCAACACCAGTTTGCTCAGTTGTGAATATCATGGTCGTCATTGTCAACCTTCAAGGAGCTGTGCATTGTGTATTTGTTCCACAAGGACAAACTTGAGACCAATATTACTACGTCGACACCACACACCACCTCCAGGAAAGTGTTTGGTCAAAACTACCTACAAAGTAGAATTTAGGCTGTTGGTTTCTCCACCATGACCAGCTTCTGCTCACTCTGTTTTACTTGTGTGTGTGTGTGTGTGTGTGTGTGTGTGTGTGTATGTGAATTTCTGGCAAAGAACACAATCACTGTCATTCCACACCCTCCCCTCCTAGCCAAATCTATTGCTGTTGGACTTGTTTCTTCTCACAGTACTCAAGCTTGTATTCAAGGGAAGGAGATTCAATGATATCACCATGAATGAAGCAAAATTGCATGATGCATACACCAAGTTTCCAGTGGTGCACTTCACTAATTGCTTCAGACAGTGTTGTGATTGCTGGGCTCACTGTGTGAAGTCCCAGTGACATTGCTGTTAAGGGGGCAATGTTGTTTAGAATGTAGCTGTTGTTATGTGTAAATAAATTGCAGTCCAGAAGCTATTTAATCACACTACATACAGTGCTGTTTTATATCATATATAGAACTTTTATTGCCTATTCATAATGTCTTCATTAAAGAAAGGAATGAAGTTTTTATCTCCAGCTGCCCAGTAACTAGCCTGGAGAAGTGCGGCTGTATGTCATAACAAAGAAGAACTTCTGTATGTCATAACAAAGAAGTGCCTCTGTATGTCATAACAAAGAAGTGCTTCTGTATGTCATAACAAAGAAGTGCCTCTGTATGTCATAACAAAG
>Ga0209755_10009466_pt1 | contig 10296 bp, 1 predicted proteins | sample TergutCo191P1_FD_187301 | JGI IMG/M metagenome (GOLD analysis project Ga0209755, IMG submission 187301) | Cornitermes sp. P1 segment gut microbial communities from Petit-Saut dam, French Guiana - Co191P1 (SPAdes) (version 2) | ecosystem: Host-associated > Arthropoda: Insects > Digestive system >...
CACAAAAAGAAAATTGGCTTTAGAATAAAAGTCAATCTTGAAACCAAAACTCCGTCTTTAACTGTAAGTTGAATGAACTTCGTAATGGAAAATGTTCGTTTCACCAAGCTGTAAGTGCGCCATTAGTGACATATGTATGAGGCGCACGTTCAGTCTGATGGCACAAGGCCAACATCAGTGCCGCTCGCTTAAAAAGCAGTATTTTCTCATGTATACTGTCGCTGGTATGAAGGCCTCCTTGCAGGTGCAAACACCCGTAGCTGAGTACCCGGACACAAACTTAAGTGCAGGTTGTCCGAACACTTTTATTACTTAATTTGTCTGGGTTATGACGTGGATGGTGTTACGTCACCGGAGGATTAGAATTCACGATCTTTGGAGAAAAACTGTCCACTTGTTGCTTTTCAGTATAGGCATGAAGTGATTGATGTTAACCCTTACCGTGCTAACGTGGAGAATATGGCGAGCTCCTAATAATGCCAGCAAATGGCAGATGGGATTTAACTCGGCATTTGAAGGGTTAATAAATATTTCAACAAGAGTTCTGTACTTATTAAACCAGTTATAGCGTAGGTATATTTATAGAAGTTTAATAAGCCGAGCTTTATGTTCTACAGAATTTATTTTCCCAAAATATTAATACAAATTTAATGTTAATATAAGTTAGGTTAATATATCCGTGAGCAAATAATTTTCAAAAAAATTATGTAAATTTGGTGAACTAATAAGCATATCATCCCACCTTTCTAGTACTTAATATAAACGATTTAGCACTGAGAATTTCTGATACGTACGTCTGTGAATACAGAACTCTAAAATTTTACATGGTGATTAACATTTTAAAGTCTGTCTTACTGGGTGCAATATTGTAACACTCTGTCCTTTGTAATCTGCATCTATCTTTGGTTTCTTTTGCCATAACTGATTTACCACTGGATCTAGATATAAAAAATTTGGTAAGATCACGATCTAATATACTGTCTATAAATTGCGTACCAAATAAATCTTCTTTTTAAAAAATTAAATATAGGAGATAACATTTTTATAATGTTATATCTTAAAAATAAACCAAAGTAAGTCCGTATTGTGCATAAAATTACATCACTACCAAGTAAGGAAAATAATGTAGACTTCTTGGTACATTCATCATCATAAAAAGCAAAATATGTGTAGGGAAGCCGTTATAAGTATTTCTTCCCAGAGCTCATTCTTTTCTGCGATATTTTCAGTAGAAAAAAAACTGAAGAGTAGGTTTGTAATTTCTAGACAAAACTACAAACTTTAGTTCTGCACAAATATTTTCCCGCTTCCCTATTCTAGAACGATTACCATCGACAGTCCAACACCTCACCCCTCTGTTTTTAACCCTTTGGCTCTGAAGCTGGACATATAATTTGAGCACAACATTTAGGTAAAATGTTAATATTTTATGAACCAAAAAAGTTAGCATTATGAAAAACACGAAATTTTGTGGTGGAATAATTGGAGATTGTACAGCAAGTCTCAAAAAAAATATAATTAAATATATTTGTTAACTAAATATACAAAAAGCTTTCTGTGGAGAGTAGAGGTGCACCTGTCCTATATATTGGATGCATGGTGCCTAAAGGTTAAATGAAAGGAACTTAATTACTGCAAACAGGAGGCACGATTCTGAATCGGAAAGTCCGCGTTATTAACTCTCAAGGCAGTGGAGAACATTAAATCTTAGCCCATACAAGTTTATTTAAGTCCACTCACCCTTTGGATTTTGTCCATTATCTTATGTTGTGTTGCAGCTGTTAAACTGACATATGTAGCCCACCTGTGCTTTTGCATTTTTGTGTATTTGATACACTAGATAAGGAAAAAATCCATATCTTTGTGGCCGTAAATGTCATATCCCTTCTTAAAACTCACATAAAATTGAGATTTATTTTTCCTGTTGTTCGTCAGCTAATCCTGTAGCTGGCAGAACTTGGCTAGATTCCCACCTTTCTTCACAAATTTCTTATTCTGCACAAGAAATTTACGTTCCGTAAATGTCATATCTATGCATTCACCGTTCTAACTAACAATTTATTAACCTAGAATGTATATGTTTCATGTAGTGCGAATCCCGTCTCACAGAATGAAAGTAAAAATGCTTTCAGGTGTTCTAGAGCAAGTTCTTAAGGACTTAATGTGAGCCTTAGGAGCAGGAAGTAAGACAGCGTTGGAGAACACTGCAAAATGAGGGCTTCATTTTTCTTATTCCTCACTAAATACTGTTTGCGTGATCGGTTCAGTTGGATGAAACACGGAGGGCTTGTGGTTTGTCTGGGGGGAGTAGAAATAAATGCATGTGATTGGTTAAGAAAACTGAGAGAAAGAAGTCTCTTGTGAGAACTAAGCGTAGAAGGCACGTTAATTTTAAAATGGATATTGAGGTGGGTTGGAAGGGCTGACTTCGCAAAAGGACGCACGGCGAGCTGTTCTGAAGAGTGATAAACTTTCAGCTACACTATCATCTGGGAATTTTCTTACTAGCTGACAAGCTATTAGTTTCTGAAGAAGGAATGTGACCCATGGAGTCGGTACGACAAAGCAAAGTTTAAGTTCTGAAGAATAAGTGACTTTATAAAGTCTTCTGAGATGTGGCGCCTTTGTGGCTGGTAATTATTTGTCGAATTTTCGGAAGTCATATCTTAGATTATTTAATCTTCACCGAAATCCTGCACAAATTTCACACCACACAAGAAGCAAGATTTAAACGTGATTTCTAGCTTTCGCCGCTAAGTAGGTGTGATTGCGCTCCTCTGGGATACTGCGCAGCCTTTAGTGGTAATTCCTTAACGACGCTGCGCAACAACCTTTGGGTCCCATCTTCAAGGGTCAAGAAAGCCTTTAAAGATGGGGCGAAGACCTCAAGATTTTAATCTTTGCTCATTGGCGGAAGGTCCGGTTGGAAGTGAGAGGCGTTTTGCCGTATTCGGTTGTCTACGATATTTTTCCAGAGTTCAATTTCAACGGATATAACTGTTATGTAATCCCTTCAAGTAGGTGAAGTATATTCCAACGTGTAGCCTAATTTTGTACCCAGTACTTCGTGCCTCTGACTGTACTCTTCGCATTGTCCATTCCTTCTCCTCACCAGCGACACTGTTACCGGAGAGAATTCTAACATGATAGAGCCTTCCTAATTTTCTTTCCTTTTATTTCTACTTTTTCCTTTCTCTTCTATTTCACCCTCTATCCCCGTTTCTTGTTCTTATTTCTTTCTCCAGTTTCAGGCTTGTGTTATTTTTCGCTACGCCTTCACAAGAGTATAATATAAACATTTCAAGCTGTTTTCAACACCCGCTTTTCTCCCTCGCATTTGCTTCTACAGGCGACATGAGACTTGTTCCTTTCTCCTGTATATTTTCCTCATTTATTCTTACCCACCCTTAAATTTTCATTTTCTTTTCTTACGTATATTATTGTTTCTCTCCGTTTAACTCCATTCTTTCTTACAGAAAGCTATCTGTTTCCATCTTTTCAAGCATCTTATAAATTGCCTTATAATCGAAGTAAAAAGTAATGCATTTTTTATGGCTGATTTGTATCCCTGCCCTCAGTTAGACCCAGGCTGTTGCAGACACACGTTTTTAATAAGTTAAAAAACATAATACTCTCACACATACATAGCCCTATACAAAAGATATAACAAGCAATCTATTAGCTGCAACTGTGACGGTGTAAACAAAAGAAGAATGTTAAGCTAGAACAACACATAATCGGTTTATATTCTTCAAACTCTACTTAAATGGTAAATAAATGTTAAAAGACTTTGGAAGGTAATATGACAATGCATGTAATTTCTAACAGGTTACGCTTTGCAAGTACCTATCATTTGTAGGATTGAAACAAAAATGTTCGCATCGTCACCATATTTTTAACAAGTTAAAAATACATAGGCTTCATTTATTGAATGTCTGTGTGTGTCTTTATATGGACTACATGCGCACGCGGCAGGATGTGAACTCACAGTTTCCCTGGTTGTTTCTTTTGACACCCCAAACTAGCATAAATGGAATGTTCATTCTTATGTGGGATTTAAGGACGACAACTATAAAGACTGGAGTCTTTCCACATGTGAAGCCACATGGTAAGGTAGACAGTTAGGCCAACTAGCATTGATGGGATTGCTGCCTTCATATTGTTCACAGTGCACGGCGTCATATCCCAGGGACAATTTTCTTAATAATTTCGTGTAATCAGTAATCTAATTTCCTAAAAATTAAACCTAAAATTTGTGGGAACGCTTGTTGCCGATCCGTATGTTCAGATGTTTAAAATTTGGCACGTGGATTTATCTCTATTTATAAATATTATAAATGAGTGACGTGTAAAAAATATTTTGAATGCATATATGTACAAAAGAACTGTCCCCTTTGTTAACGCCTCAGTACACGACTCTTAACAGCAAGCATACGAGATATTTTACTATCCTTTCCCCTGCCACTTTTAAAGGGTAAATGAAGCGTACCGCTCCCTCAGCTGCTGAAAGGTGGGAATAATATTGTGTGAGAGGGTCAGACAACAGCAGATGTTTCACTTAATTCGAGGGAAGAATTTCCGGTTTAAGCAAAGGCGATGGCGGCCCTGTTCTAATTATCATCACGCACCTTTCGTCCCATAAGGATATCCAGTCACTTCATTAAATTGTGTTAGTTTCGGAAAGAAGACAGGGAATTTGTTGTAAATGTGTCATTTCTAGAACTAAACATTATACTACGCCACAGATTACCTGTTTGCTGAGCAGATATCCAAGCTGCCTGTAACGTAATCCTGAGAGCTACTTTACTTAGAATAATTTTAAAAATCCTTTCGATTACTAACAATTTGGAATAAGTTCTACGACACTCAGCCACATGAAAACATTTTCTTAAAATTGATTTCATTATTATAGTTCCCTCTGCTTTTCTGTTTCCCGAAACTGTCCCTTCCTGTCAAGATTTTCATACAATAACCCAGTAACAACGTCTCCAATCCCACATGTCTGCTGACTGTAATTTAAAGCCCCCAAAAATATTATTTTTAGAATATAGTTATTGCTACAAACATATATATTGTTCGGAATCTGTATTAATATAACAAAGTCCAATATTTTCCTAACGACGGTTGAGAAATTTTAGAAATATTTCGAAAGGTGAGTTGCAAAGAGAATTGAAGGAAATTTTTGTGGATTTGGACTACTTTAAGTTGTGCTTTCGTTCACCTAGGTTTAAACGCTGATAAAATTCCAGGTGATCTATTCATCAAGAAAAAAGTTAGAATAAAAGTATTAGGAACTTAAAAGACATGCCATGTGACCATAATACAACGTCACAATTTGATTCGGATTGAAAGGTACGGCACTACAATATCATAACAAGCCTAATGCGATCCCTCCTTATTTCTAGCTTACACAGCATTCTTGATTCCACCAAGATGCACAGAATTCAGTTGTGTCAGTCATTATTCATTGTGTTCTTTCATGTTCACAAGATTTTAAAATTTAAGATTTTCCAAAAATGGAAAATAATTACGAGATGCACATTTAAGTTATGTTATTTACTTATTTCTTGTATGTAATGAATTTAGCGACATAAAACATTGTAAGAGACTAAGGTGTTAAATACAGCACAGGTACCGTTGTTTTGAATCTTGTATCTGAAATGTCCATGAATGTTCAAATACAAAAGTCAGTATTAAGCCTGAAACGTGTCATCCCCGTTGTGTGTATAAATAAATAGGTACAGGTATTTAGTCAATAACACAACAACTATTTCTAATGGTGTTTATTAGAGAATTATAACAACTACATGCTTCGGCCTACTCCGGTCATCATCAGGTTTTCCTCCGAAAGAGTTTTAGTGCTGTATAAGATAAAACTTATAAAGCACTACTACTCTTTCGGAGGAAAACCTAATGATGGTCGGAGTAGGCCGAAACATGTAGTTGTTATCATCCTCTAATAAACCATCATTAGATAAATTTTTGTGTTATTGACTAAATACATGTACTTATTTATTCAATATTAAGTTGTAGTTGATTCAGGTCTGTTAAATACCTAACAAAGGGCTCGTAATTTATGGCAGATCCATAAAACAAGTAAGTTCATTAAGTATATTTTTATAAAGTCAATGACATACGGTGTTTCGTTAATTCCAATGCCATTACCTTGAATTTCTCTGACAAAAGTATATAATACACAAAATTAACTCGCTTGTTGGTTTTCTCGCAAGAAGGAATCGAGAAGTTTACTTCGACTTATACCGAAATGAGTTTGATATTACCTAGTATTAAGATCATTCAGATCGTGGACATAATAATTAAAAGGAGAAGCTGGTTTCTCCATTTTAAAGAATTGTATCGATTTAATATTAAAAAAATTATCTTTTTCCAGCCCTGTAAGTTTTATTTGAATTTTCAAAATGATTTTTACTGATAACGGCCTCGCATGCTCCCCCTTGTTTTTTATAGTATAGACTCGAAATAAATTTAAGGTAAACAATACTGGCAAACTTCTCACTATGCCCCTTTTGTATTGGTAGTAAGTCAGACATGATGTAACAAGATATTTGTATTTATGCTGAAGTATCGAGAAATGGAAATACAAAATGGTGGTCTATTTACAGACGGTGTACTTAGCTTTTACCATTTTAGCTTCATTGTCCGTAAATATAGGATTTGAGAAGCAGTGGTGTTTTTAATGTGTGTCCCTCCATGTAACGGCAGAACGAACTTACGTTAACAAAACCCTCTCATTGCGAGCAAGTACCATACGCTGTTGTATTGAAAAGAAAATCCCCTTTCACCGCACAATGCATTTTTGTTTCATATGAATCCTACAATAAAGAGCGACTGTTTGCCTACACGGCTTTAAGCAATCAGTCCTTGTAATGAACAGGAAACGCGTTCTCTCTGAGGTAGTAACTGAATTTTCATCTACAGGTTGAGCACAAATTCGTTAATGATTTGGAGGATTTGTACTTTTCTACTGAGAACACATGAGAATAAATTTTTATTAAAATTTTCCTCAAATTTTCATGCATTTTCGCGCGTGTGTGTAAGACGTGGTTTTTCCTCCAGGCCACACAAGAACGTATACATACTAACCGGAATGACGTCAGGACCGATAACTGGGATACCCAGAATGTAGGATTACATATCCTGTAGATGGGACGTGTGTCGTGCTAATGAAGCAGCACATGGTTTATTGAGCACCTGTGACCACAAGCACAACCTTGGGAGACTGTTTGGTAGTAAATCAGGTGTCTGTGCTTATTACTACACTAATGTTCGAAAATTCTTCTTACCGTTACCGGAAGAATTTTCCTTTCACTTTTTTAAGTACCGCATAATGTTTTAAATAACTGTGTCTTGTGGCCATCTTGATGATGACAACATGTGACTGAAACATGTAGCTAACTGGAAATAATTTTTTTCCTGTGGCGCTGCGGCCCAAAGCGGGACATGGCCTCCTCATTCTTGAGGTTTCTAGATCACACACAACGACGCACCACAGTCGGTAGGACTCCTCTGGACGAGTGATCAGTTCGTTGCAGAGACCTCTACCTGACAACACACAACACTCACAACAGACACACATCCATGCCCCCAGTGGGATTGGAACCCACAATCCCAGTAGGCGAGCGGCCGCAGACCTACGCCTTAGACCGCGTGGTCACTGGGACCGGCGAATGGAACTGAACGTCAGCTGATTTAAACTAAACATATCGTTGTGTTTGAATTTGAAATATCTTTAATTACCTAAAAACACAATGGGGATAAATTGCTTGAAAAGTGTACGATAAAAGCCCTGTCACCTCTTTCTTTATTACTCTACGTATATCATGGATTATCATAATTCCTTGTACTTTCCAGTCGATTCTCGCTCAACCTTTGCCTGTACACTCGTGTTGTAAAGGAAATATTTATTTGTAGGAATAATATATGAATGACTCGAAGGTTTTCGAGGCCGAATACAACGCTACTCTTTCCGCGTGTATTTGGGACTAGCAAATAGTGGAAAAATTTAACAGTTTAAATCCTATTGGTAAATATACCCACCACAATCTGCGCACTTTTAAGAAATGTTGCATTTCGTTCACACAGAGTGTTTGTACGATTTATATGATTCACAAACTAAGAACTATTACTTCTCTAAAACACTATTATACGATTATTCTTCTAACTGTTACAGCTTCTGTTTTCTGTGAGGTGCAAACGGAATTCTTATTTATAATTTGCATACAAGCCACACTTCAATGGGTTAATTCTTTGTAACATGAGGTGTCACGATGAGTGATTTCAAGCTGCCGCCTCGAAGTGGCTGAGAACTGCGCTATTCTGTGTTATTACGTAGCGAGTAGTGGTAAGACATTACCATTACTCGCTGCGTAAAAACCCAGAAGAGCAGTTCTCATCCGGAGTGTTACGATTATACATTCGTGCGAAAGTACGTGTTAAATTGTTAATTTCTTAGGCTATTTGGTGGCCGCTAATTCATTTAAATCTTCTTTCCTTGCGCCGATAATAGGAAAGGAAACTGTAGGACCTATATCAAATATTTTCAACCATCAACAGTACAATTTTCGCCCTAAAATATGACGAATTTTGAACTAAAATCTTTAATTTTCAGCAAGATATTGCAACAAAATTGTTCCTGATGGTGTGTCCGTTTCGAGCTCATCTTGCTGTATATAACCTGGCTAAACGTTAAATCATTGTCGTCAATACTGTCAGCCTGATGTCATTCTGTCTTCATCCATTCTAACGACAACCATGATCTGTCACAAATACTGACATGTTTAATACTTTCGCTTTCTTACAGCGATTATTTCTAAGAGAATATGTAATGTTTACAGTGTAACATGCAGGTTCCTGTACAATATGTACGTGATCTGTTTCAGTTCGGACCTTATACAGCATTTCATGCGTACTTTACTATTCCTTAAGCAATTGTTGGACGGTCGTAAACCTCAGAGCTGCGAAGTTTAAACCTCCCGTATTTCCTGTGTTGCACTTTCATCTCGTCTGCTAACACACTCTTTGTATTTCTCGTTCTCGAATGATTTCTACACGCGTTCGCAAAATTGATGAAAGCGATTCTTATCTCCGTCACGTCTGTCCGTCCGTCCGCATGAAAAACACGGCTCCCACTGGACGGATTTTCATGAAATTTGATATTTGAGTATTTTTTTCTAAAATCTGTAAAGAAAATTATTTTTAAAAAAATCTGACAAGAATAACGGGTATATTTACATGAAGACCAGTGTAAATTTATGGTTATATCTAGCTCAGTTTTCTTAGAATGAGAAAATTTTCAAACTTTTAGCAAAAAACACATATTTTATATTCAATAGTACCTTTTTAATCATGCTTGTCATGAGATAATGTGAAAAAAAATATTTCAGAGCTGGATAGACCACACCTGACAATATGACGTATGCGCATTGCATGCTGGATTCCTAAGGCTGCAAACACGTTCAAAATAAGTAATACTTATTGCCCTTCCACTGCAACAATTGTTGCATGAACGCACCTCATTGTTACGTTTTACATGCATTGCCTGCCTTCGTGCTTGTTCTCTGCTTACGTTTAAGATGGCTACATGCATTCCCGAAATTTTGTAGTCACATCATGGACCGATTTGCATTTTTGGAAGTTGCCAGTTGTGCGCAGAACCATACTTCTTAGGTGTGATTTTTAAGAAACATATGGCTCCCACAATTTCCTACGCGAGGTAGGTGTAATTCATTGTAGACCCTAAGTTAAAAAAATCTTCAATTCCTTCCTCACAGAAAACACAGTGCATATCTGTTAGAAAGACAAAACAGAGGATGTTGTTTATTATGAGAATAAAAAAAATCATGAATACTCTTTGGAAATATGCAGAATTTATATAAAAGCGGGAGGTAAACATTTTTAAGAATGGGCTGTAAAAGGTTAACGGAAAAGAACTGGCCTTAATTTTTTTATTTCTTTTAAGGCTTCTACTCTTAAACTCTAGAAAATTATCTTATTATCTGTTACGAACATAGTCAATGTTATGTATAATGGACCGTGCATCATTCTGATAGTTGAAGAATAAGAGACCAACTTGATGTCACTAGTTATTATGTTTTATTTCACTTCTTCTATGCTCAAAATATTTCGGACATTAATACATCCATCATCAGAAGCCTGAGACTTTTCTCTTAAATCACCACATTGGTCGTGTGTTCTTGTTTCGATGTGTGTTGGAGTTTCGGTATGGCTGGGATGGGGTGGTATCCGTGTAGCAGGCTGAAGTTGTGCTTCAGCCTG
>Ga0209755_10009468_pt1 | contig 10295 bp, 8 predicted proteins | sample TergutCo191P1_FD_187301 | JGI IMG/M metagenome (GOLD analysis project Ga0209755, IMG submission 187301) | Cornitermes sp. P1 segment gut microbial communities from Petit-Saut dam, French Guiana - Co191P1 (SPAdes) (version 2) | ecosystem: Host-associated > Arthropoda: Insects > Digestive system >...
ACCTAAGGCACAGCATAGGGCGCTTCTCCAATACAAAGATTACAGTTTCCTATAAAGGAATTTCCATAAGGAAAGACTGATCACCTCAAATAAAACCAAATATAATCCGAATCATTTCTACACTTCAATTTGGTACAGAACAACTTAACCACGCTTACCTGGTACAATAATGAGCAACAAAGCCTACATCTTACAAATTTTGCTCCTTCTTTGCTCCCCCAGGTGTCTGTCATTACCGAAGGTTCAATAAAGACTCTCCCTTGTTGCTTTACAAAACCACACCACACAATTTTAAACCAAAGTCAGCATTTCCTGCATTCACCTAGCAACAGTTTTCTGCATCTTCAACTGTTTGCTGTTGCTATGTGAATGATAGGTGATCTGGACTTCTTGTTTGTTCAACTGGGAGATGCATCCAGCTGTCCTTAAAATGCTACCAACATAAATGAAATACATAAAATGAAATGAAACAGAATAAAATAAAGTGTTCTCTACAATATAAAGTTATTCCAGGAACATTTTGAAGCTACCACATACAATCACTCTGTACGTCTGTCATTACCTGAATGTTAAAAGAATAAGTGAACAACTACTTATATAAAGCTTTTTCTGCTGAATTTACAATACATATTAAAAATGTGCAACCTTGGCCTCAGTGCAGTTCTTGGCACATCAACAAAAACATGGCTAGATTAAAATCTGCAAGGATGAGGTACCAGCAAAAAGTGAAAAAACCAGTGGCATTCACCATCGCATTTTGCACATCACAACGCATGTAAACAACAATACTAATGAACTGATGTGTGCTGCACACTAAATTTATACGTGTCCCATGAAGATGGAGAAAGAAATTTTGCACATATACTGCAAAATTTACTAATATATGCTTTATGTACATATATGTTCACTTATTCTTATATTCTTACATTCTATATTTATATAACATTTCTGACTAAAAATGACCTCAAGAATGACATCCCAAGTTACATCATCAAGTACTGAATCACTATGTATAAGTCTAAAAAAAGTATGTCAACAGATTAAGAGCATACCTGCTACAAATTTTGAATTGGGCCCCTAAGTTTAGTTACCCTTTTAATGGTCAAAATGTTTTATAGGACCACACTGCTCACTTTGATCAGAACTGGTCAAAAAGTTTAATTCATAAACATATTTTTACAATGATAACAGCTCAGAATAACAAATTTAAACACTGAAAATATCACTTGGGCCAAACTTTGAACTGTGAAGTAGATATTTTATGAAATGTACCTTACAAAATAATGGCTAAAATATGTTTTCATTGGCGACAGAAGGATAATAAGACACCCAAAATTTGATGGGGGAATTAATTATATCCTGAAGGTAAAAAATTCTAGTCACTGAAAATTACATGAGGGCCATTGAAATTCAATACTTGGAAGAAGTATGTGTGTCAGATGAGAGAAGAATGATAATGACAAAAACATGCGTTAGATAAGAGTCCATGTGGGGAACACAGTAACCCAAAATGTTAAGCAACTGATTCATTCCTTAACTGTACATCACATAGGAAAATAAATGTAGATGAAATTCCTTGTTTGGTTACAGATGTGTAGCCCAGAGTGACTGAAATTGAGTATAGTGTTTTCTAACTAGTATATTTCAGCAAAATTTCATATTTGTGTATAAATAACTTAAAATAAGCGAGTAGCTGACAGATGTGGAAATCATAATATATAAACAGATAAAATGCAAGTTTTCCCAAAGTACACTGATGTACCAGTTTTCAATAATCTGTCACTTATTTTTTATTACACTGAAAGCACCCAGTTTTAGAATTTTATTTAAAAGTTTTCAATGATCTGGCAACTTATTTTCCAAGAAAGAAGTGGCTATGCCATAATTATAATGTTACTAATACATACAATTATCCTTAGAAATATAATGTATTGTTTAAAATTTATGGTACGAATGTACCATAGCCTCTCCCTATTAAGATATTGGTTTCATACAAAGTGTTGGATAAGGTATTGCAGTGTTCATATGACAATAATAAATGTAGAAAAATTAAATAACTCTCAAATACCAAGAATGTTAACAAGAACTTTACAGCTTATATTATCAAAGTGAGGAGCTTAACAACAAAAAATATATCTGATCTGTTAGTCCTTATCAGGCAGTGTGACCCCCGTGATAATTTTAGCTCAGACCACGTAGTGTCCAACATATTATGAAACCACCGCTTCAGAGTGCATTGTAACAATACACATCTCCTGCTGTAACACTAAAAACCTTTCATTTTACATGGAGAATTAACTTACATATTTTATGTGTCTCAGCATAAACAGCAACTAATTTCACTCTGCAGCATTAACCAGTTTGTCTTTATAGTAGTGATGAAATACATATATATATCTTGTGATTCTCAAAACACAATTACTTCTTTAACCCTTCAGTGCAGAGCAACACGCATACTTGCAACACACGGTGCTGTCTTCATTCATTTATAACATGAATGGTTTTGGGGACATCACCTTGATCTTTGCATTGTTTTGTAGGTATTGAAATATTCTTCACATGCAGGTAAAAACATCTGCCCTGACACCATTGCTTCAATTATTACGCAACACCTACTTTTGCTCAGAGTTTTTCTGAACTCCATAAGTTTCCATTCTAGACAGCCAACTGTCGTATTGTGATCTCTTGGAGAAAATGCAGAATACTAATACAGGGATAAATGATGTGGGGATCAGTTTATTTTCCATGGTCAGATTAAAATTCATTCACATCTGTAAGAGCTTTAACCATCCTATGCTTCCACAGACTCGTCTCTAAAATGTCTCTGTCATTGTGAATGCACAGTCACATCTTCTCAAGTGAGTGTAGGCACTTGTAACACAACTAATACAAATACGCAATAACAGCAGACAGAGAAATGCTTTTCTTTTCACTAAGCAGCTAGACTTCAAAATAATGTTGAAGGCCGAAATTGTTGTTTCCTTGACTTATAATCCAACAGAAAGAAGCTTGTAATATCTGAACCACAGGGCTCAAATTGTAAGAGCAGGAGTACAACACTTGTCAAATTTCTTAGAACAACTGGAAAAAAAATCAATTTCTCTCAAGAGAGACTGCAGGACTAGACAACAGAAGACAATGTGTGAAGATGCGGTGTAATGAAGATTGACACAACCTGAATGTTCATACAGTCATATTCATGTAAATTTTGTATAAATTAGTTTTTGATTGGAATAAATCAATTTTATACAATTTCTGTCTAAAACACTGAATTTTGAAAATTTAAATGTTCAGGCTAAGCTAGAAAACTCCGGCTGGCAGGAGATACACTTGACATTTAACCTGTCCACTGAAAGACAGTGTATGAGTTTTGTTAAGGTGCTTGTATACAAGGTGTGATTTGTGCTACAGTCTTAGTATTGGACATTACTTTTTGGTTACAGCTCACTGGACAATGTGTTTATGGATGGTATTAAAAGAAGAAACAGCTGTTGTAAGTGTAGCTAGTGGCGAGAACAGGAATGGATAAATGGTACATGAAGTTGTTCAGTTAGCTACTGAAACTATGGTTCTGAATTCTCTAGTTATTCATACACAAAATGAAGAACAAAATATTGATCGCCTAAAATTTAGGATAGACTTGGTTGAGGGCTTGTTGGTGAAATATTCAGTGCTGTGTGGTGTGTCAGGTCAACATGATGGTGGCAATATCATCAAGAGGCCACTTTCCAAGAAGAATACTTCCCACAGAAAAGAAACGTAATGAAAAAGACAGTAGGTTTTCTGCTGCAAACACGAGGGGGGGAATTTGTATGCTAATGTGAAGACTGCGACTATGCTCTGTGCGTCAATTGGTGTTGCAAGGTCTACCATTCAAGGAAAAATTACTGATGTCATGTAAATTGAAAGCACACCACCTACAGTACATAAGAAACTACCATTCCAAGTTTCACTCACATATAAAAAAAAAAAAAATACAGAAGTTAGTTGAGATAAAAATGCAGGCATTTTTAAACACTTTTGAGTGAAATTTAATACCCTTAAGTAATGCACCAACATTGTGCTATGGACAGAGTTAAAATACTTCCTGCATGGAAGGGTTAATCAGCATTAACTGACTTATTTTGGTAATGAAGACAAGTGCATTTTCTAAGAGAGACTTAAATTTCAACTATTATTTAGAGACACTTCTGGGTTCAAAGCTTAAAAGGACAAAATGGATTAAGAAATTAATTACACCAGTGACACTGATATCAAGAGATATTACAGCATAATACAGACAGAAATTTCAGTCTCACTTACAAAATATGCATGTGTTTCTACCGTTCACATATTACTTGCTATATGAGGGAATTTCCTGACATAAATAATTTTCTACTAGAGTTTAAAAGATTTATGCAAATCGCCATGATTTTGGATTGGTCAGAGGGTCCTGTACAGTGTGCAAATTCTTTTCACTTCATGATTAAAAGCGTATTATACTGTTGTTCTTTCATGACTGACTCCCCATTCAAGATACACTCCAGAGTACATTAACAAAAACATATGTCTTAATCTTATAAACAAAGAACTATTTTAAACAATACCAAGCACAGAGCTTACAATGGGGTGGAAGTTTTCACTGTGTACTATGTGTTAATTAAATACATATCTACTTTACTCTAAGACTCTGTGACAGAATCACAATAACTAAGATATGAATATAACAGTTCTATAGATATTTTCATACTATAATGCTCAAAAAAGATTTTCTGAAACGCTCTTACTGGAACATTGAAAAACTTCAAGAATGGCCATCATAATCAACATGCAATCACACTGAAATGCAACAACACTGCATAAGCAATATTCAAACACCAATACATCTCCACTTACAAGTGATTATTACACAGTAATCTTATCCATGTGCACTCCATTACAGAATCACCAAGATTTGCAATGCATTATTTAGTATATTGTTTAGTAAATAGAATTCTGAGTAAGAATGAACTAACTATTCTGTAGGATTCTAACAATGATGTAGCACATTTCAAAGCATTTACCTTCTGGTTTTTTTCCACCACCAACTCTTACAAATATCGACACTACATTTTTGGGACAGCATCATTCTCCAACCTGTCTAAAAATAACATCACCGATCCATTTGAGACCAAATATCAAAGCTGTTCTAAATCTCTGGGCTCGGAGGTTCAGAACAGCCGTGCTTATTAGGCCCAACTGAGAGGTTGTAACATCATTTTTAGCCTGAGGACAGGAACCAAAACAGACCTCAAATTTTGATACTTTTTAACACGGTCAATGGACAATTCCAAGTGTAAACTAAAAAAAAATGCAGAAAAATATGATCACCTTATCATAAAGCAGGAAGGTTAATTTGTGTGCTAAGATCTATTACATTAGGCAGTGCACATACATTTAAATTTAACTGGACTGGTACGCGTTCAGATACAGAAAGGTTACATAGAGGGTTTTGATGAGAAAAACTATTTGGACAACTTCCACCTGGAAGACTACAATGGAAATGGAAGAGTAACATATAGATGACTTATAACATGTAATGATGGGAGGGGGGTGGTACTGTCATGTGTAATGGTGGGTTCTGTTATTTGATTCTGCTACACAGTGACGTTTGACTGCTCCAGAGTGTTAGGTGTGCAAAGGATTAAAAAAAATTTGTTTCATACAGATCAACATGAATGGCTATACAAAAGTAATGTTTTTAGATGCTTGTAAAAGAGAGTATGGAAAATAAAACATGCAACACTCCTTACTATGTGAGATTTGAGGTTCTCAACAGCTATGTTACTGTCAAGTCCTCTGGGATGTAAAGCTCTGTTCCTGAGTTTGGAGCTCCTTACATTTCAAATGACTACTTGAAACTGAAGAAGGAAAAATAATCCTTCAAAAGGTTGGAAACTATACACCCAATGACAGAGAATCACATACCAGGAGATGTGAAGCTTCAGTCTTTACTACATTTCTCATATCACATCCACATTCTAGAATAAGTGTGTGTAAGAAAACTTCCAAGCATGTTTGGGTTTCACAAGTTAGTGACAGTTTCTTTTCGGCTGACCAGTACATTCTAGTGTGAATAATATGGTGAAGCAGTAATAATTATCCTGCAAGATTTTTCCACAAAATAAACTTGTCTGAATCCACAAGTGCAAAGAAAGACCAAAAAAAACTATTCCATAAATCTCATTCATCTTTCCTGGGTAGAAACATCCTACTTTTGGACACTTAAATAACATTCGAAGGGTGCAAAATATGTCAAGTAAAGGAGGCCTCAGAAGGTTAAACTGCATAACCAAAAGCTGCCAATGCTTCGCCCTTGAAACGTACACTATTATGGCAAAAAATGACATCAGATTCTATTAGCTTTTCAATGTTCCTTCCTCACTTACTAAAATAACCAAATATTAACCAGTAATACTCATGCAGACATAATTAAGAAAAACTACAAAAGTAAGTAAAAACACTAAAAATAGACAGTAAATGTTTTGTGTTGGGGTAATAAAATGCTATCTTAAAATATTTATTTATAAATTCTATGTTCATTCTTGCAGCCTATGTATGTTCAACCCTTCATGCAAGAATTGCACACATCCTCCCCCATGTCCTTAAAGCAAATAATAGTCACAAAAATATCTTATGGATGTTCACTGGTCATCACAAAAAAAGCTACAGTTTAAAATTATCTACAGTCTACAAAACAGCTTGTGGTTATATAATTTGAACATAACAGAATTGCCTACACATTATTTTTATCACATATCACTTCTTTCAAATGCCACATTATTCTGAAACAGTTGGGCTCACCATGCTACCGATTGTTTTGAGAGTCAGTTCAGCAATTTAAATTCCCAAAATAATACCATCTGGAAACTACACATCAAAGCATATCTTAATGGCATTAGTACCTGCCATTTATCTTTCTGTAGACACTATGACCTCTGACTGTATACTCTGTAATATATCACTGAAAGAGTAAGAAAAATTAAGTTGAACTAAATTCATGTTGTACAGGATTAAGGTTCCTTTGACAAAGAATACTCACACCACAGGTGGGAATTTAAATATTACTAAATGTGGTTTCAATTTATTTTAGTTAATGATATTGACACAGGCCACATAATTACAATTTTGCCTACCATTTGTATGGGTGTAAATCTTGGTCTCTCACACATAAGAGAGAACATAGGCTGAGGATCTTGATATTGTATATAATGTGCATTACATTTAATAACACATTCATTACACCAAGTTTTACACATTATATGTATATTAAATCACATTCTAATTTTCACTCTGACACATTTCAGCATCCATTGATACCATCTTCAGCGAGTTCATTCTTACTGTAGTTGTTTCTCAACACACCCGAATGGTAAATTCATATAAGTGATTTTGGAATGACTTAAAGCACCTGATATCCACCTGCTATCCTAAACAATTAAAAATTTACAGCTATACTTTTTAAAACAGTACTGTTCAGTGACCATCGTATAACCACCCTACTAGACTCAAAACATGTATGACTGAAGAAATTCAAGGTGTCTGAAAAAGGGCACCTGTGATTTTTGAATTATGTTCCTATAACAGATGGATATCAAATGCTTTTAGTCATTCCAGAGTTACTTATATGAAATCACCATTCAGATGTGCTGAGAAGAAACTACAGAAAGGACAAACTCCCTGAAGGTGGCATCAATGGATGCCAAAATGTATCGCAGTGAAAATTAGTATATAACTTAATATACACAACATACAACATACAATTTGGTGTAATAAATTGTGTTGTAGGCTGAGTGTGTTCAAGAAGAGGGAACCATGGACAATATTTGGACCTAAGTAAAAGGAGGATAGAGGAAAACGAATAATGCTATCCATGATTTGTACTCCTTAAATATTATTAAGGTGATTATGCCAAGGATGAAACTGGCAGGGCATGAGGCATGTATTGGGAAGAAGAGAAATAAATACATACAAACTTTCTGTGGTAAAACCTGAAGGAAAGAGACAGCTAGGAAGATGTCAACATGGATGGGAAGATAGTATCAAAATGGATCATATGAAGCAGGGTAGAATGATATGGACTGGATTCAACTAACTTTGGGTAGAAAGCAGGCTCCCATGAACAAAACAATAAATCTTCATATTAGAAAAATGCAGCATACTTCTTGACTAAGTGAGGAAATGTTAAGTTCTGAAAAAGGACTCTAATCCTCTGAGTTAGTTAACAACCATGACATGGTTGCCAGGAAATTGAATAGTACCCTCAATGTGATAAAAAAAATTATGTTTAAAATCAAATGCAACAAACTCCATAAGTTCCTAGGCAATGTTTTACTGAATCCACATACATATACTGCAATTTAGATGTAGCATTTCCCTCAAACATTAAAGAAAACAACAAAATGTTTTTACCAACATTTCTGATGAATCTCAACTTAGCAAAAAATGGGTAATATGCATCACATTGAATTAACATAAAATTTCTTCCAGCTGTTTCCTTCGTCGTCTATGAGTGTTATAATTAATACAATACCGAGCAACAGGCCAAGAGACTCACTAAAAAGGAAGTGTACATGGAGAGTTACTGAATTTAAGTTCCTGATTCAGCCTGAATTTCATATTTTGTTTTGTGTCAATATACATGTGCATATATTATATATAAAGGCACAGAGAATGAAACCTTTTGAAACCATTCACCGACTTTCTGGGCACTACATATCGAATCTGTAAAATCAGTCACACACAAACTAAGTGGTTTCACATTAAAATGGAACCTGGCCTACCACACACTGTTTAAAAGCCATAGGTAGGAATATACAGGCACTGTGTGATGACCAGTGAGACTGAACATAATACTTAACAAAATCATTACAACATTAACCCTTGCCATACAAAATTTGAGGAAACCAACAAAAATGGAAAAGACATGTGATAGTAGCTGTCAGATATCACACTGCTTTCACTGCTCTACAGCGACAAGTTGAAGGTTAGATGAATGACACTAAATTCTCTACACATTAGCATATGTATAGTATATTGTATAGATAAAAAAAAAAAGGTTGGCAAGACAATTAATAATAAAAATAACAGTAAAGCAGTCATCAAAATAATAAACACTTCACTGTGATTTTGGAACAGCTGTATACAAATAAATGTAACATTAATGAAGCAATAACTACAAAAAAAAACTTTTTTAACTCAGATTCCACAAAATTGGAATAACAGTACAATTATTAGATGCTAAAAGTCTAAAAGAAATCTGTTCATGCATTTCCATTAATAAATTCAGTCAACAGGTTACTCAACACACTCATTCACAAATAACTGGTGGTAAACAATAGGAACTGTTTGATGTTGGACCTTCAGAAACAAACGAACCAAACAAAAGTAGCATGATATGAAATTATTCCATTTGCACCAAACTGAAATGGCTATGAACACATGATGTTACAATTTCAAATGTGACAGTCTTGTTTACTTAGACATATTATTTCACATTGGCAAGCTACACATTTTGAGACGATTATTTGTTGACACTTGTGCTATCAAAGACACAAAGCCATATATCATAAAGTATTAATGTAAACTGTATTCAAAATTCACGTTTTGCTTACAACCACTTTTCATATTATAGATGATTCGAGTTTTTTAATTAGCAAATAAAAAGTGCAGCACATAAGAGTAATTTTATGATGTAATGGAAAGTTACACATGTCTAGTAAGCAATAAATATGTAGGAATATTTTACAATGTATCTGTCTGCTGGATTTTATACTGGAATCAGCAGTACACACAATGTGTCCTGTATGGAAGTAAGACTCTCTCTCACACACACATACACACACAATTTTAATATCAAATATTTTAAAAATGATATAAAAGTTAAAGTGCAATCCTTAAATAAATAGTTCAAAGCCAACAGATTCACATAAAATTTTGGTAAAAACCATTTCATACATTTCACAAATACAAATAATAGAGTTATACTAACAAATTAATTTATAAGGCATATAATAAAAAAATTCTTGAAATATAGGTAAACAGTACACTGTCTTGAAAAATTCATACTGAACGAATTACACACAAATTAAATACAGCTTGCTACGTAGTGAGATCAGGTAAACCCAAGAGTCAAAGAACACATTGAAGATAGGTTACTATGCCCATTTTCTTTCCATTATTAACTATGGATTAATATGGTGAGGGAACTCTTCACATAGTACAAAAATTATTAAAATAAAAAGTGATATAATTAGAATTATTATAGGATGCAGAAG
>Ga0209755_10009469_pt1 | contig 10295 bp, 5 predicted proteins | sample TergutCo191P1_FD_187301 | JGI IMG/M metagenome (GOLD analysis project Ga0209755, IMG submission 187301) | Cornitermes sp. P1 segment gut microbial communities from Petit-Saut dam, French Guiana - Co191P1 (SPAdes) (version 2) | ecosystem: Host-associated > Arthropoda: Insects > Digestive system >...
CGATGTAAATGTAAATTTTAGTAGCACAGTGTCAAGTACTTGTATATGTGTTTAAAACCACTGTCACTGGGCGAAAGCCCAATTGCAGTTAAATAAATATTATTATTATTATTATCAGTTTCATTCATTGCACTGGATATACGGCACTTCTTAACTCCTCTCACAGTCACTTCTGGTGAGATGCGCTGCCATGCCATCATGATCCACACTGACTATCGATTCATAAACTTACTTGAACCCAAGTAGAAGATTCAAAGTTTTCCCTACATATGGTGCTAGTGGTATTTAGAATTTGAAATATGTGTTCTAGATTTTTGTGTTGTGCCTGTGGTCTGATCAGTGTGAGTTCGTAGTTCTCATAATGGTTTTTACAATGTGGATTGGCCCAGGTTTTATTTTTAAGTCTTGTACTTAATTTTTAATTTCTCAGTAGCCATTTTCCTGTTACTACTCTTGGACTAGATCTGTTCTCAGGTGCATATCTTAATAAGTTTTATGTTTCTATGGTGCCCACTGACAGAATAGCTTGATTTAAGGGGCCCACCAGGTTAGATGCTTCCGTGTCTGAAGATGGAAACAGAACTGGCTTCCAAAGGGTTGAAATTCTTTAAAAAGTTAGATGATGTAAAAAAAAAAAATATATTGTGTTAGTTGTTAAGGCTTAGGACAAGTTTTATGTATCAATTTTGAATTTAGCCTATGCTTAAAGCATTGCACAACATTATGTACCTAGTCACGCCACTCGCACAGTGATTCATAACCACAAGTTTAGTTGGCGTTTATTTCTTTGTGTGAGTTCGCGCAAGTGCACAGAGTCAGTCGGAGAGTGACCATGCTAAGTGTAGGATGTGTTTGCAAGGTATCTGTACAAGGCAGCAGTAGCAATTCTACAAAACATAAGGGACTCATAGTTGCGAGTGCAATACAATAATTAGTGTGCTGAGAGGTAATCTACCTGTAGTATCTCATATGTGATTAGTATGTGACAACAAGGTGTGAATCGCATACATTAGTATCAGTTTATACTTAGTGAGGCCATCAAGGTCTCCTACTGCATAGTGACACAAGTTCACGTGAACATACCAAAAATCAATCAATTTACAACTATTATTAATATCCAAGTGATAATTAACCAGTGTGATTCCATTTATACAGGGTGAAGGTGGGTTAAAATTAAGGTGATTAGTGTTTGTAAGAAATTAAATAAAACAGATCTTTGTAATAAATAATAAACTTTAAAGACCTTGAACCGGCATTTAAGGTGGAGGACAATGTAAGTCAAATCACCAATAATATGTTCCACTGAGTAGCTCAGTGCGCTGAAACAGTTAACTCAATTCATGCTCTTTTCTCGAAATGACAATGTGGCCTTGGTTTGACTGTGCGAGGTCCAGTTCAGCGCTTCACATATGAATTTCAGATGACCTCATATTTAAGCACCAAATTTGAGGAAAAAATTCTTGCATTAAGTAAATATGGTACTGACAATTATGATACCTTCATCACATTATTCACTCTGTTGTGAGTGGCACTATCACAGATAATTACCATCATAATTAGAATTACCTGCTGCAATAATCCAATCAGGAATGCCTTGATAATGTGTTGCAGGTTAGTGGGACCCTCAACCTTTGCATACAAATCTTTTATGCCAATTACTTCACATGCAGTCTTGATTGCTCGATGGCAGACCAAACCATAGCCTTCTGGTTTCTTCGTAACAAAAATTTTTGTCTTTCCAAACTGGCAGAAGAAGTCATGAAAAACTGAAAGCAGCATGTTGACATGTGTTACTCTACAGGCACCAATATGCAAAGAAACAAGTTATGAAGTCATAGCTTCTTCTTTTATAACCAGCAGCACTCTCATACTGCATTCTACAAGTCCAAAATATGTACGCAATACACACATACACACACACACACACACTATACAAATTGCTTATAGAAACTGCATATACCACACTGCTATGAACAAGCCTTCAATTTGTTGTTGACTCCTACTACTTTCTATTCTTCTGGGCTTCGGATTTGTGGGCCAAAATGGGATTTGATTTAGCTATCAAATTTTGTGAAACAACTGTTACTCAAGCAGAACTGCGAAGTTTTTACACAAGTATGTGGACAAACTGTCACTGAAGTGAGACTAAAATTTGTTGACAAAGGTCTTTTGGACCAGCTGTTAAATAGGACTGGAATTTCTGATATGAGTTTGTGGGCGCACTGTTAATGAAGTGAGACTATAATTTGTTTGCACAGATTTTCTAGGCCAGCTGTTAAAGATGTGAGTTTGGAATCGGCAGACTGGGAATTTGTGGGATAACTGTTACTGCTTTTGGACTGGAATTTGACTATGATTATGTCAGGCAACTGATACTACAAGTGGGGTTTTTATGCTAAGAATTTGTGTGCCATCTGTTAACAAAGTGGGAATTAAGTTGGCTTACTACAATTCTAAGGATGTGCCATGGTTTAGGGAGATCATGTGCCAACATCTCACCATGGCATGATCCCAGGTCAGTCCATATGGCACTTGTAGTGCAATAAATTGCACTGGGATAGGTTTTTATTTCAGTACCTGTAATTAAACAGCCTCTGAAAATTGGTTCACAGACTATCTCTGCAGACTGCTGGTCTCATGCTCAGGGACTTCAAGGGAACTCTGTGCATTAAATAATACTCTTATTAAAGTTCCAGTAGTAATAAGCTATTGCACTCACCCAGCTCAACCTGTGTCTAATGTGCTCATTTTATATGACATCACTTTAACATCTTCATCATTCCTGGTTTCTTGCCGTTTAAACTTGCAACTTCAACACAAGGTTTTTTCATTTGGCTAGTACAGAACTGCATTACTCTTTTCTTCATAATAAGATTGCAGAATGCCTCTTTTGCCTAATTTATGACTGTGATTTTCTTTTTATTTCATGTAGCAGGTATCAAATTGGTCAATCTGTAAAACAGATCTACGAACTGTTGCAATTTCCTTGTGTTAAATGTTAGGTAATGTGACTGTGCACCATGCAATGAAGGCATACAGCACTGTAATGGTAAAGCTGTAGACCACAACATGAGATGGAGGCTATTTACCTTTGAAATAGCTTCTAGTAACCACTGGATAGAAAAAGTGCCACGGCCAGACTGGATGTATCGGGAAGAGAAAAGTTCTGCCCATCCCAAGAACTGTACCCAAGTTATCTGACTTACTTTACTAACTGAGCTATCCTGGATCATCATACAAAACTAAAATAGGAATTTAATGAAAGGTTTTGCAAATGGACAAAATAACAGAGTTTGCTTCAACAGAAGTAATAAAAAATTCTGCTTGCAAGTTAACATCTATTACAAACGAAGGTAAAACTTTCAAATGCTTTCAAATTTGTAAACTATACTCAGTCACTTGCTGGCCCCATGAACAGTATCACAAAATAAAAAGCTCTCTGTTTTACCAATAGCCAGTTTTCCCTGAAAATGTATTATGTTCATCATTTACATAATAAGCAGGCTGATATTAGTATAACTCTCTAAGATGCACTCAATAGGTGCATGGTTTGAATCTGATCTGGATTACTGCTTATCAAGACTGAGGTTTTTGTGGTGTTCCATAATCTGTCCGGGTAGATGTTACGACCATACACAGAAACAGACCAATGCTAATCTTCAAAGTGCATTCAGCTACACATATCTTTGTGGTATAAACAGTTTTATAGAATCACATATTTACAGACACCATCTTGAAAATTCAACAAATGAATTAGGGATTTAAAGTTCTTTAAACTTCCAAGATCTTACTACCACATTTGATACCTGCAGAAGAATGACTGACTGCTTTGTGTATCACTGAGAATGAGTAATTCAAGCAGATATATAAATATATGTGTGTGTGTGTGTGTCACTTTACACACACACACACACACACACGCAGCTGCTTGAATTGATCATTCTCAGTTTTAGATATATAAAAACACAGCAAGCTTCTGAAAACATACCTGTATGATTGTTGAATATTTCTATGTACAATAACTTCTGCCCTGCACGGTTCTTTGCCTTACGAAGTGCTGCTTTGGCTTCAATTGCTTTGGTGAGTGCAATTCCAGCTGATCCATTCTTGTTTCCTGTCACCACAAATGCACTTATCCGACGCCTTCGTCCCATGTTCCCTTCCATGTTGAATACGCTTTTCAGCTGAAAAAGTTGATTTAGTTTAGCTGTATTATTGGGAAAACAACTTTAAGATAAACACGCTCAGAGCAAAAAAAAAAAATAATCTGAATGCTGCTTATTGACAATACAATTCACCAAAACACATGCATTACAATGGATGCATTTTTGGTCCTCTTTACATGAACATAAAAAAAAACCTCCATGCAGCAGTCTTCTTCCCAAAACTATCATTCAGTTAGTCAACAAATTTCCTCGTCTTTTGTAGACCCAATAGTACCATTACCATGTTCACAGAAGCTTGGACCAGATAAAGCAAGTTCACACTCTTACAGCCCATTCTCTTTTTTTAAGTTCCTGTCTCTGACCTAGAGAAATTTCTCAAAAACCCAATTCAAAACCTCATGTTCCTTTTCTACTGCATAGGTGGCAACAAACAAAGTGTCCAAGTCCAAATCATTTCATAACATGCTTGCTTTTTATAGAGGTGGCTGTCCAACAGTCACTGCTGAAGACCCAGCTTGAACAAACAGCCTTGTTTGCACTCCATGACAATTTATTCAGCATATCAGCAACTACTTGCTGTATCTGGAAGCCAACTCCACTATCTACAACCTAAGGAGATGCCATGCTATGATGACAAGGGATCCATATAAATTGGCATTAACACAAAATACTGAATCAAAAGTTTAATGTGAATATATTTTTCTAGACAGAAAAAGTGTGTGTACTGTATAACAAAGAAGCCAGGATGGAAAAGTATGTGTAGTACCTAGGTATGGGCTGGACAATTTGGGTTGAAATGATGGCAGGGGCAAAATATTTTTCTCTTCTCCAGGATATCCAGATCAGCTCTGGGACCAGGCCAGCCTTCTATTCAAAGTGTGTCAGAATTCTTTCCCAGGTGTAAAATGGCTAGGGCATGAAGTTGACCACTGATCCCCATCTAAAGCTGAGGTTAAGAATGGACAATATCTCAGCTCCCCATATATGCCCTTAGGACACGGAAAGGGACAACTTTACCCTTACCTTTACCATATGTGACAAAGGTGGAAGGCAACATTTGAAGAAAAAAATCAAACTGTCAACATTCACTTTCACAAGTGAAATGAACCAGCAGAGCTTCATACTGACTAATAATTCTCAGTTTTTTCAGTATAATTTTCTTTGTGTTCAATGAATATTAATACCAGTACAATGCACTACTGCATGCTACCAGAACACTGTTTCTACAACTGTTTCACTGTTTCATTTAATTTAGGAACTTCAACCAATAAGATCACCCCTCAAACTCAGATACCTGATCTCGGAGTTACATAAGAAGGGTACAAGGCATGCTGGTGGTGCAGCCATAGCTACTGCACAACTCCAAGGAATTGCTCATAACCTGTTAAACGATCATTTAATATAATACAGATCATCATCATCATCATCATCTTACAATACACAGGTTAGGATTTTTAGCTTTCTGTTCTTCACTTATGCACAGTTCACTCTCACCCATGCTTATTATTCAACAGCTCAAAAACACACAAGTTTCAGAAATGGGTATCAATGTACAAGGCATGTTCATAAAAAGATCAAACTTTTGCTATAAAGACTTTATTGCTCATTTTACAGCATTTTAAGCAATGTCCCCTTCAAAGCAGTCCCCTCTACTGGCGATACACCGTTCCCAATGTTTCTTCCATTGTTGGAATGCTTCCTGGAACGCACTTTCTGTGATGGCATTCAGTTCTCTTATTGCATTTTCCTGAATCTCCTATATGGTTTGGAAATGACATCCTTTCAAAGTGGTTTTAAGTTTGGGAAACAGAAAAAAGTCTCCTGGGGCTAAGTCCAGAGAATAGGGTGGATGGGGCACAATGGATGTCTGATGTTTTGCCAGATAACTGTGGATGAGGAGAAACACGTGAGCTGGTGCATTGTTGTGGTGCAACATCCAAGTCTGGTTTTCCCACAATTCAGGCCTCTTCCTGCGCACAGCATCCCTTAAATGTGTTAAAACTGCCTGATACAACTGTTTGTTTACCATCTGAGCATGTGGGACACATTCATAATGGACAGTGCCTTTCCAATCAAAAAACACAAACAACATCACCTTGATTTTTGACTGACTCATGTGTGCTTTTTTAGTCGAAGAGACCCTTTCCCCATCCACTGCGATGATTGCATCTTGGTTTCAACATCACACTCATACACCCATGTCTCATCTCCTGTTGTGATGTTCTTAAGAAAGTTTTCATTACCATTTGCATTGACAAGCAGTTCCTGACTGATTTCAAGACGATTCTCTTTCTGATCATCAGTCAACAAACGCGCATGAATTTTGCACTAACGCAACACATCTGAAGTTTTTCAGTAAAAATTTGATGGCAACATCCTATGCTGATGTCCACTTCACCACCAACTTCTCAGACAGTTCAACGATTTCCATGAATCACAGCATGAACTCTCTCGACATGGTCGTCGTTTGTTATGTGGAAGGTCGTCCAGGCCTGGGAACTTCACTGACCGATATTCTGCCCTCTTTAAAACACTTAAGCCACTCATAGCACTGCGTTTGGCTTATGCAGTCCTCCCTGTATGCTTGGTTAAGCAAGTGAAATGTCTCTGTAAAACTTTTACCAAGTTTGCAGCAAAATTTCACTCATACACACATCGTTGTTCAAGCTCTTTCATTGTCACTCTGTCACTAATCCGACGGACAGCTTGTGCACGTATTCAGTTCAGCGGATGTAGCTCGACGACTAATGTTCATAGTGAAATGGGACAAATGGCAGCTTGTTGTCAAAGCCTGACACTAGGTGCGCTCAGTAGCCACAGCGCGCTCTCTGTGCTTGTTGGCGTGCTATTTAAAACGTTCAGTCTCTTTTTGAACACACTTCATATTACAAAAATACAAGAGACCTATTTACAGCTGTTGTTGAAAAATCTAGACAACAGCAGTGTACTCATAAAAAGAACCAGAGAGCAAAATTAAACAACAGTGGAAATGCCACCAATAAAAGGCCTATCAATGCACACAAACTTGAGTCAATTCTATTTAGTTCTCTTTAATACAGCCTATTCTCCTAAGAAGTCTAATGCTATCCTATCATTTCCCCTACCAGTCTTCTGTCTGCTTTATCTCACATTTCATCACTTAGAGGACGTGTTAATTTCTTGTCTCCATACAGTTACATGCATAGTCCATCATAATTCCCACATTTCATTACCCTAATGGGATACACATGTTCTCATCTTAAAAAAAATGTGCCAGTTGTCCTGCATCCATATAACAGAGTAACATTACTCACCTCTAAAACTTTGGTATCAAAACCTTCAAATGTTTCTGTAAATAAAAAATGTTTCATTAATACAACAAATTCAAGTTGATTATTCATTATCAAAATCTTTCATTTCAAACAGGCAAATTAAAATCATATTACTGTACTTTGCAACTCCGGAAACTTCAAGCTCTAAAATACTAATAAACTTCAGTGGGAACAACAACAACAAATTCACAGAGATTGGCATCAAAACAAATTACAGAAAACAACCCAGTATTTCTACCTTCTCCTACTGGGTCTGGTGGTCCAATACTCCTGCCAGGCATCTTTGTTCCTGTCCACCCTCGTTCTATAGGACTTAACTTGAGAGGCCGGAAATGGCCCATATCATCTCGTAATTTAATTAGCTTCTTCTCACGTTCTGGATCTTCTGGCAACTTTTGTTGCTGTACCAACTCTCTGCCTCGTAACACTGGCACAGTCAAGCCAGGCCATATAATGTTTTCTTTACCTGGAAGGGGATAACAATGTCAACATCTTAAATCTAAAATGCTAAACACTAACATTTTCAGACCAATGATACTGTGCCAGTACAGATGACATATAAATGATTTGTAGCTGGTTTCTGTTGCTTCATGTTATGATCATCACAGATTAATAAAAAGAGAATTCAAACTCAATCACTTCAAGCATAACAGCCCTACGCAGAAGTTATGCTCTTCTTTGCTGGCATGAAGCAATGATTGAACATCAAGTTTTGTTTTGAACTTGTAAAAACAGCTACAGAAAGAAGTAAAGACATATGAAACTTTTTAAGGAAATGAAGGTCCATCTAAAATTTGTGTCTTAAATGGTTTAAAATACTGTGAGAGGGCCATGAAGACAATAAAGATGGCCCAAGACATGGACACTAGTCAACTGCTCTAAATGCAGAAACAGTTGCAAATGTTCATTAATTGGTGAACAAAGACATTTGAATGAGTCGTAGACAGCCCAATAATGCGGCCCCAAACATGGGTTTCAATTTCAAACGAACTCTGTAGATGCATTGTTATGGGAATCAACTACTGATGAAGGAGGGATTACATAGTGAGTTCCCTCATCGTGATTAACCCTTAGGCTCCTGGCAGTGCTCACACCACATACACTGAAATCCATTTGTTGCAGTAGTGTGTCAGAGGCAACAGGGCTAGAAAATGTCCCAAGAGGATGGGAACAGAGTGAGTCTTATAATACTGTGTGCATCAAAAATACCTCAAATATACTCAAGGTTTCAGCTATTCATGGCAGGTTTTGTTAAAATGATAGTGGTCTTTTGGGTTTTTATACCATGTAGTATATGTATGGTCTGTTTTCACATTCAAATAAGCATACTGCCTCCATTTTCAGGGTGAATGAATTTGATTCAGGTGCATGCGCAACAGTATATTCCTCTGAGACAATGGAATAAGCCACACAGCACAGAAAACCAAATGAGAGCCATCGTGTGGACCTCAAATACTGCCAAGGTCGACACAAGTCTGATGTTGCAGAATTTGTTGACCACTCTTACTAAAACTGTTACTCACCTACACCTATGATTTGTCCTCTGTTGAGATTTTTGGCTATCTTCTTGCCAGCGCCTTTTCCTCGGCCACGTTTCCTTCCTGCATTGCTGACACTTGTCACTCCTTTCCACAGTGCTTCAGCTGGTACTGAAATATTGAAACAGATGCCTTATACATAAAAGTCAACAAGGTGGCTCATTGTGCTTTCAATAGAAATTATGTGGATATTTACAATTACAATTGGTTTTATTGGTATCACAGTTTATCCTAACCCATTCACAAATTACATTACACAGCCATAATAACAGTTACATCAAGAATAATATGTAAAGGGTAATGTTATCATGGACTCCAAATGTGATTAAAAAAAAACAACAACAAATGTCAGAGTCAAGAAAGGCATCTCTTGATCAGTTGAAGAAATATAGGTAGGAGTTTCATATTACAGAACACATAACATTTTTGTGGCAAAGACGGAGTAATGAAGGGTTAAAGGGTTAAAGAAGAAAAGCCATATCATGGCTACTACCTGAATAAAAACAGCAGTACAGAACACAGTTCTTAAAATTGTCATTTGTTTTACTGTGGCAAAATAATATACATTTATTTTCTTTATTACTTTTTAAAGTATGTCTGCATACCTGTGAGACACCTTGCAAAACCTGTAACCAGATCTCTGTTAAATTTCAAAGTGGAAAACTTTACGAAAACTTTTTCACCCACATAAGTGTTTGTTTAGACTAGATAATCTTAACAAGTGCTTCACAAGAAAATCTACCTGCATTTCTGTGTGCAAGAATGTTTGCATCCCTGTTATGCACAACCACAGAGCATTTTCATCCACTTTTCTGTGTTTACACAGTTAATATCGGGTTTTGCATCCATATGAAAATAAGGAAAAGAAAATAAACTGTGTCATTTACAGTTTGCGTAACAAACATGGAAATACGTTGTGCCAAAACATATTTTTTCCACATCCTAATAGAAGCACTACAATTAACCATACATATTTTAGTGTTGTGGCTACAATATGAAAGGGGACAAATGTGTAATAAGAGTTAGGGTACACACAATGTTCTAACTTCTTTAAATGATCATGAATATATATTCAGGAAACAAACAAACAAACAAACAAAAGACACAGTGGCAGACACAATGGGTGGACAGGAGGTAAAAACAAGGGAGAAGGAAAGACAGAAAGAAAGAAAGAACATAATTCATCTAAAATCTTTCAGTAAACACCAGGTCATGGAAATGTTATGACCTTACTTACTTACTCCATGGTGCAGGGTCCTTCCTGAGCAGCTGACTGGCTT